>ERZ1740068.887-NODE-887-length-11392-cov-11.632883_pt1 | contig 11392 bp, 14 predicted proteins | sample MGYA00581735_ERZ1740068 | MGnify/ENA primary metagenome ERZ1740068 (study PRJEB43018, sample SAMN04849740) | marine metagenome | isolation source: floating plastic debris | place: Pacific Ocean | collected 2008-08-30 | study: EMG produced TPA metagenomics... | reverse complement strand
GCATGATGCAGTCAGCAATGATGGCTTATATTAATGTGCAATGCATTTTGGACTGCCTTCCTGTTTCTGTAACCACTGAACCAATCTACAGTGATGACCAGTATGCTCACAGCTACTCGAATCCATATAAACTAACTATCGATGATTGCAACAGTAAACCAATGAAAGTTTATTTCATTGAGTAGTCAACACACCCGGCCTAGACCGACTATAATCAGATTCAGTCTGTTCCTGTGGGGGCGTGTCAACATATCATGCTAGAAACAGATTGATTGTTCAGTCTACATCCGGCCTTGTGGCCCTGTGTATACAGGCATGGCAGGCCTTTTGGGGGCAAACAACAACAGATTTCACTGGAGATAACTATAATAAGTCTTATAAGTTATATTGATTTATTTATTTAAAGAGGTTTTTTTGCAGTGTACAAAAAACATCTGTTATAGGAAACTAAAAATTTAAACAAAAACATTTTTGAGTTTTGGTACTATTTGATTTGCTTTTGTTGTCGTTTCCAGTCAGTTGTTTAATTTAAAATGACAGTTTTGATTCTAGGGGTACTCTCAATACATTTGTTTGGAGTTGTGACTCTACTTTGGTGTTGTGGTAATGTTTGGATTGGAGAAAATGCAAAACTGAGTTTTATCGATGTTAAGTTTTAGAAGGCGACTCTCATCCTATACCGTTTGGATAATTCCTCCAGCAAACTTCAGGATTTGCGTAATATATATCGTTAATAGTTGTGGCTTTACAGTATATAAGAATATCATCCGTGTAACCAAATGAAAATTTAAATGCTGTTAATAGTTCGTTAATGGTTATATTAACAAACTTAGTAGTCACTTGCCAATCAAAAATCAGTTTGATTATTGATAGCCCATAAATGCTGCACTGTGTGCTTGAGGTTTTCCTCTCACATTAATTAAATAATTATTCGGGTCTAAACTGAAGCTTGGCCTTGGATGCTGCAGAAAAGGTCGAATTCCAGCCTCAGCGTACCAAATCCGACGCTTTCGACCATTTATCAGTGGTTCAATTTTTATCCAAGTCCTCAGCCCCAAACACCCGGGCACCAGCATAAAAGGTTTTATATATGGAAAAATACGAACTTGAGGGCATCAGCTTTGTGTCAATGGGGGATTGAAATGTCGAGTGTCCGATAGATTTATATGAGCAAAAAGTTTAGAACAAAAGTAAAGTTCAGTGTAGACCAGTGTGATATGCACATCTTACAATATATTAAATTGTGGCATGGAAAGAACAGGCAGACCATGTATTTTTACTGCCATTCAACTGTAATAGAACATGTTATTGTACTGTGGTTAGAAAAACTATTGAGTATATCTGCTGCTTTAGATTACAAACAATTCAACAGCCTAAAACCACTTAAAACCGATGCTCAAATTTCAAGCGTGTTGTACTGAAGATACCACAACAGCATATTCAGGAATTGAAATATGTTGTTCTGTGGTTGAAATTTCTTCTGAGTCCACCCCCAGAGCAATCTTGGATTACATTTTAGCGCTAGAGTATAAAACCCATTTTGGTTCAGTGGCAATTTCCTTTTTAATAGTATGTAATATGTAGATAGTAATCCAACAGAGTTATCGCACTGTATATGGAGTTCTTCCTGGTGGATAATCATAGACTGAATAATGATAATTATTCACTATTATTAAGTCTATGTGAGAGGAAGTTTCGGATCTGAGACACTCACTGGGAGTTTATCCGAAAGTTGCTATGCTAGACAAGGCATCCCGAGACCAGCAATATACAAAACTGACTGTTAAATCTTATTGCATGCCCATCAGGTCCAAGTTCTCACAAATGTACAATACATATATGTATTAATAAATAAAATAACAATATTAATATTATTGAATATATTCATTAATATACCTATAAATGTATTTATTAAAGTACATTATAAATAAAATACAAAAATATGTACTAAAATATTTTGAAACAAAGGGGTGTCCAGTGAAGATTTCTGGTCGTGGTTAAGAATGGGTGATTTTTCAACCAAAACCCAATCTTCTGACTTCTCAGGAGAGAATATTGGCAGTATTTTCCTTCTGTTGCTGAAATTGATGGTTAAACCTTTCTTAGTCTCTCTCCTCAGTTAATAACTCAAATAAATTTGTCCCACACAATAGGGAGGTTTAGATAGACGTTTACATGAAACGTGAATGTCTGTATGTGACGTGAATGTCTGTATGTGACGTCATGGCCACATGTTAGAGGCTTACCTCAAGAGCTCTGTCTTTCATGTTTGTTTACTACGTCTGAACTTCATCTTGAACGCATGATGTCATATTACACAGTAATTGGTGATGTCAAGCGTTCAAAACCCACATTAACGTGATAATCTAAATTTCCCTAATGTACTGATGAAACAAACTACATGAATTCCGGCTCAATAATCATTTTCACTCTGACCCGTTCGACCCTTACTCACTCTGATAAGAAACATTCGTTTCAATTATGACAATCAAAATAATAAAATCAAAGCACAAAAAGCTAAATGGTGGAGATCAACTTCCTATCTTTACTAGACAGGTAACTCATTAATTACAGGGTGACAACATTGGAATGACACATGTTACCTTGTCATCTTTACGTCAGAACAACCAGAACACTACTGTTTGTAGATCTGATGATAAAATGTTTTCAGCCTATACCATGTATTGGAAAACTGGTCATATTTGTTTACAATATTAGGCAATTAGTGCTGAGACAACGATTCTGATTGTAATATGGTTTTGCATCAGTGCAGCAGCAGTGAGGAAGTTTGGAAAGTGTCATCATTGATTATGACTGATTTTACAAGACAGACAGATAATTAGACCAACTCTTCATAGTGTATAATTTTATGATGATTATGTTGTAATGACAATGGTTTGGTTTAAATGATTCATACACATGTGGACATACACTGATGACTGAAACTAAAAGATATGCTTCGTCATCGATTGATATATAAGATCCAGACACCCTGATGGTGCTCACACATTAGCTGCCTGTTTGCTAGCTTCGGAGTTACAGTGAGTACTGATAACACTTTGCAGGTTTACCTTGTTTGACACACCAAGAAGGTCCCTAAAACTGCTGAAACAGATAGATACATTATTTTGCTGTCTTTTGAACTGCTCAAACAAAATATATTTTTATAAGATGTATCTAGAAATCAATCAGTGGTGGCTCGGAAGAATAATTGGTCGCCTGTTACCAAACACAATAATAGTGTGTGTGTTTCCGATGATACTAATATTACGGGAAACCCAAATATATCACTATAATGTCAAATTTTCCACCAGTGGCTTTCCTCACTGGTGATAAATTAAACTGTGCTTATAACTTCAATCAGAAAAATGAAATGATAAACAGCCCATAATCATTACATGAATAATATTGGCCAGTTGTAATGACTATTACTAGTACTTTCATTTTTATCTTATCTTATTTTATATTAACTCTCTATAGTTATAAACAATCTTTTTCCTCATCATACATTTCACTTCAAATTTTATCGATCTTAGCAGAAACTTATCATCTTAGTTACATGATTTTTTTATCTATTTTAAATATTCTATTATTTCAAATCGCTCAGAAATTAACCTTTAAGGGTATTTATGGAGCGATCCATAAATAAACTATCATCATCATCATCATCATAACCCATTCAGCACTATTCAGTGTATCGAAATTGAACAATTAGGTTTCATGGATAATAGTTATCTGCTCCTGACGGTATGGTGGACAACTTAAAAAACAAGATAAAATTCTTTTCCTGTGTAAATCAGTGAGCTAATAAATACAATTCAACAGTGTATCTCATTTGTGTGCTTTTAGAAATCAAAGAATATAACTGCGGCAATATGATGCTGACTCTGCTATTATTTGGGGTGTTTCTTCATCTCAGCTCAGGTAATGTCTGTAGAGATTTCTTTTTCAAAAATGCAGCATTGAACTTGAAAATTGAAAACAGCCTTTTAGAGAATGTTATCATTAAGGTGCTCTTTTTAGAATAGCACACGAGCCCAATTTATATAACCACTATATATACGTAAACAACAGAATTTGCTTTATTTCAGCAACAAATTTTTATACCGATTTGATTTGTGAATAGGGGAACTTGTTGAGCTGAGCAGCAGATGCGGAGAGATGGTATCACATGATGGATTTGATGATTATTTCTTGTACCCTCGAAATGTAAACAATGAGTGGAGAATTACTGTCGACCCTGGGCAGGTATGACTTAGCAGGGTTACCCACTTCCCTTATATCTATTGATTCTGATCATCCTCATACTAATAATGACAATGTTGATAGTCATGTTGATAATTCCCTATCGCTTGCACAGGTTTAAATTACATAGATGCTATCCAGGCAAGCACCCGGACGGATAATTTATGGACCCTCATTCTTGATACCCTCCAACTTGAGAGAATAATACTTATACAATGATATTGAAGACAAAACAATATGGTTTTTTGTAGACTATAGACTTGGAGATATTAGAGTTAGACATACAGAACAGGCCACGTAGGAAATGTAGCGGGTGTAGTTGTGATTATGTCGAGGTATATGATGGTGCTTCTTCCTCTGCAAACCGTCTAGGTATGTCCCAACTGTATACTGTCATCCTACAAAACGATGATGTAGGTACATTTTTTATGAACCCTAGACACAGAGGCAACATGGCATACCAATAAAGAAGTGCCAGGCAAGATGTTGAAATGAAGTTAACTCTGCCTATAAAAGGGGTAGAAAACTTTGATGTTAGATAAGCACTATACTCAACTACATCGCTTAGACAATGTGGACAAGCAGTATTTATGGTATGTTGTATCGAAATGTGATAATATGAGACTGGTGCCACAAAAAGGATAAACCATAGATCAAGATCGATCCATTTTGCCTGCATTGGAGTTGCTCCCCTCGACTGGTCATTCCACAGTTGGGGGGAGCAACTCCATTACAGGAAAAAAATTATCACACTTGATCTAGTTATACCACACTCAAGCAATATTGAAATAGAAATAAGGTTATCACGACTTTGGTTTGTTGACGCTACTTCACATTTTCTAAAAGAAGTGATATTTAATATTATTCTAAACATGTGCAAAAGGAAACTGGTAGAGGGATAATTATAGCTAGTATCTTGATATACATGTGTATGTATTTAGTATTATTTGAATTACAGGAAAACTGTGTGGTCAGATATTTGACAGAACGATCAGTAGTAGCAGCAATCAGCTCTACATTCGATTCATCTCAAACAATGATAGGAGAAGAGGATTTGGTTTCTGGGCTCTCTACGCTTCAAGTAAACAATTTCAAAACTTATTTTAAAATTTCAATTATTTATTTGTTTTTATTTTACTTATATTGCAATGAGGATTGTGTGCAGCGTAGCCTATTATGTCCAAGCTTAGTATGTCAACATTGTTCACACCGATAAAGGTTTTGGAGACCTCTTTATTGATCATTGATTGAGTGGTCTGCTAGCACATAGCCGATAGCAGCAAACCACCACTACTACACATACATGTCACAGTAAATGTATTTATGTCTGATGATGATGCAGTTTATTTATATAACGCTTAATAAGATTGTATAAAAACAATAATTTCTAAGAGTGATGTATATTGCAGGTGGTGGATGTGACGGCGCTCCTGTAACTACACCTCCCCCTCCTCCTCCTGGTCCGGCACCGACAACTACGAACTCTCCACCTCCATCCTCGTCATGTGGTAAACCAGCTATCAAAACTACAAATTCACGAGTAATTGGGGGTCAGGAGGCCACCCCTCACTCTCATCCATGGCAGTGTTACTTGGGATCTCGATCTACAGGAGGAAGTCCTTACTGTGGTTGTAGTATAATAGATGAGAGCTGGATAGTCACAGCTGCACATTGCGTCAGCGGGTATGTAGTCTGTGTCTGTATCTCATTGCTAAACGTACTTATCATGTCTCACCTCTTACTGTTACTTGTACACAAGAATTGCTATCCTTCAACAATCATTCTAGACTATGTGCTTGAATGTCAAAGCCCCGGCCATTAGCTCTGTAGTTACATCTATTTACAGATCCTCTGCATCTCGTGTTTATGTGACCTCCGGAGCACATGACATCAGACGAAATGATGAAGGAACTCAGACCATAGGTGCCCAAAGAATTTTTGTTCACCCTGGATACAATGGAAGGTCTCTAACCAATGACTTTGCACTTATCAAGCTATCTTCCCCTGTATCATATAATGATAAGGTAGGTGTCATAACACTATATTATATCAAACTATCAACCATCACTTTTTATTGGTGGAACTATGCTATCTGTATCAATAATGATGGAGCGCATCTGTCTAAGAACAAGAATGTGAGTAAGCTTCGAACACCCTTCACCATATTAACAGAATGAAACTTTTCACAGAGAACTTCCGCATGTTTAGCTAGGCTATGGGATATCATAAATCTGGCGGTCACATGACCCCCAAATACTAAATCAGACTGAGCCATAAGAAAGGTTTTTGTAATTTTTATGTGATTGTGATTGTTATTGTGCGGCATTACCCGTTAGTAAACACGCTGTTATTGTACCTTTTTTTATATAGGTGTCTCCTGTTTGTTTACCATCTCCTGGTGACGTGCTTGCGCCAAATACAGAAACTTATGCTACTGGCTGGGGCGTATCAAATGGTGTGTAACTCATATGTGAGCATACTACAATGTTTATGAAAGGTTGCTACTGAAACCTTCGTTCAGAGCTTACACAAAAACCAGTTTCATAATCTGCAAGACATTAGGCAAAGCTTTTATATACATGTAAACATACAAAGCTTATGTTTGCCAAGTGCTAGCTAAAACTGGATACCCTGGGAAGGTTGTCCAGCTTTGGTTTCATTTGCCATTCATGTTTTGGAGTTGTGTGCCCATCCAGCGACGGGAGCAGTCACTGGTGTGGCCTGCAGCTTGATGAAATAATGTTTATTTCATTGGCCTGCAATCCTCTTCTCCGCCATATGATTAACCTTCCAACCAATCGATCAATCGATCGATCAATCAATCAATCAACCTACCTATTAACCTATCGTACAAGCCTATCAAAGCAATTCACAGCTCACATTCACTTCCATTACCTAAATGAAAAAATGTGAGTTTTGCTGGCCCAACACTAAGATAAATACACATGTAGATTGCTATGTTTTACTATCTGTGACAGTTGAGACAGGAGAGAGTCCACGGCGTTTACAGGAGGTAGACCTGACAGCATTCTCAGACTCTACATGTGACAGACTGCTAGGCAGCAGGAATTTTATTCAGAGTACCATGGTTTGTGCTGGGGAGCTGGAAGGTGGCAAAGATACATGTCAGGTGAGCTGCAGTAGGCCTATTGATTTTGTATTGGAACATCGATTGTGGCAAAAAGTATAATATAATATAATATATAATATGATGCTATATCATATTATATTATACTCTTTGATAACGGTGTTCAGAGTTTTTTAACCTTTGTACTTGAAAGACATTTGGGTTTGATAGAGGTCATGACCACATATTATTTGAAAAAAATGTGTCTCACCGGAGTTATTCTAGAATGATATGCAACTTGATAAGACTATGCTGTGGTAATTTGTAACCTGACGTTATGAAATATTACTATACTCATGTATGTCGTATGTTTGCTTGCATACAGGGAGACAGTGGCGGTCCACTGGTAGTGGAGAACGACGGTGTTTATACACTAATGGGAATCGTGTCCTGGGGCTATGGTTGTGCTCAACCTAACAATCCAGGTGTATATGCCAAAGTATCCTCAGCATCTACCTGGATTCAGCAGACCATGTCCTCCAGCTAAATGCCGCACAATGCTTTATATGCTCTACCATAAAGGAACAAGATTATTCTCTTACCGACAACCTCACTAATGTAGTGTGGCACCTGAACTATCAAATATGCCATGAAAGTTTATATTTATACTTTTATATTATACAACCTCAAATAAAAAAAAAATTATAACATATTTTGTTCAATTAGAGGTATACACCTTACGAGATTGTCTAACCCCTCAGTCATGATGCTGACGACCCAAATTTTTTGAGTTGTTTTTGATTTGATTATATTTGCGTATACATGTATGTAGTTTGGTGTGCTGGGTTTGTTACGTATGCTCAGCCAGTTTCAGATTTTAACTGTTATGGTATGGCGTCATCATGCCTTAAATGCCAATAAAACCACGCCATTATTCCATCATTCCTAAAAAATACAACCTTTCAAACTGCAAGTTTTTGGTTTCCAGAACACAATAAAATTGGATACAAAACAACCCGAGTCACTAACTGTCCACCCTACTGTCAAATAATATCAAGAACTAAGCAATCCCACCAGTGAAGGCCAGTGAGGTACGGATAAGGATTGTGCAAGGAGTGAGAGTACTAGCTTTGTTTGGACTATAATAATTGGGCTAATGGCGACAATTTTTGCATTGATTTGCGTAAATTAAATTTTGGAGTTGTGCCATTTTGAGACCAGGGTGCTTTGACCTTCTTCAGAGAGAATAACTTGAGAAACCAAATGCATACTCTGGTGGTAAAATTAATTCAACCTTATCTCGCCAATATGTGTGTGATATCCTCTTACAAAGAACTTTTTTCGTTTGGAAAGTATCATACAAGTTTTCAATTTAAATTTATAGAATCTTTCAAAAAGCACTCTGTCAGGACATTCCAAAACTTTTGATAACATCAACATAAATGTACTTTCAGCATCAAAATTATTTGAGGGTGGGACTATCATGGACTATTTGGTGGGCTATCATATCAGGTGAGCACAAATGGAACTGCATTACAGGTTAATATATCATCATATTTTCTTTATTTATTGGTTTGCCGGTGAGCAACTAGGGTAATTTGGATCCAAATTTTACCATTAATGCGGTGAGTGATTTCAGAAACAGGCACTTTGAAGTTTACGATGAAACCTTTTATCATAAAATTGCATTGAAATGAACTTTTGCATAGATCACGTTTGCTAAAAATAAATTGGATAGATGTGACGGCTAAAAATTGGTGTACGTTGATATTTGCACGTTTTCAATTTTTTTTTGGAGTTTAATTGAAGCAAGGTCAACTTAGCAGCAATAAATAAAATCTGCATTTCAAACACACAATCAGAGTGGAAGCATTGTGAGCTAGGATGATTAAGGTGCTCAATTACGTTGTAACGCTTCATCAGGGCTAACCTGCGTGTTGAACAAAATAAAAACTCAAGAACACATTTCTGTATTGTTCTAGAAAACAGCAAACACTGGTTTGAGATTTGGAGCAGACGATGATACCTGACTACCTTTTATCAAGTTTGATCCCAAAGCCTGATGAATTTAACGTTGCTACCCTATCAACAGGTCACAGGTGCGACATTCCTGTGCATGTGACAAGAGGAAAGGCAGCAACACCAAATGCAGGCCGGCGGATGGATCAAACTTGATCCAAGACAACTTTGAAAAAATTAAAACGATAATGATTATAAACCAGTTCATTTAGAAATGGCATGACTAGCGGCATTGGTAAGAGCTGTGTTTGTGCACAGTAAGGTTGAGAGCAGGCTCTTCACTGTTTTGTAGTATCTCTCGGGCTCGCTTAGCTCTCATAGCACCTCCCTTCTTATGAGTATAGACATTATGATGTCGTAGAGCTGTTGCACTTTTACCGGTATAGTCACATAACGGACATTTAAATGGCCGCGCTTCGCTGTGAATATGTGCGATGTGTACAGCTATGTTAGTTTTTTGTGTAGCTTTGTATGGGCAGTATGGACAGGCAAATGGCTTCTCACCAGTATGTATCATCATATGGCGCTTGTGGTTTGTTGAAGATGAGCCACAGATATGACATGGTATTTGAGGGCGCTGTGTTACTTTGTTCATTTTAGATATTAGGTTAAGTTTATCAGCGACGGACATGATTTTCTGGACATTAATAGGTGGTGATGAAGCTGATGTGATATGATCCCCCAGCTTGCCTGCAGCAGTAATGTAATTCTGCAGGTGAAACCCAACAGCTGATGGTGGTGGGAACACCCCATAAAAACCGCGAGGATGAGGCACCATGTCTGCAGATGAGACATGCGTATCACCATGTCTAACTTCGGCATCACTCGCTGTGTATGATGTGAATGAAGATGAATCACTACTGGAGTTATCAGTGTTACCAGGTGAACATTCAGCAAAGTTCTGCTGCTGCCGCCGCTGCTCTTGCATAGAATGACCGAATGCAGTTGAGACATAATTGTGATGCAGCTCTTTAGTAAAGTAGTGCCGATCAGCTCTGTCCATCATCATAGGGACTACCTCATCCTGGGATTGAGGAGTAGGAGGATGAAAGCTCTCTGATGGAGATGATGGCGTGTTGGACTGACAGACTTCCTCTATAGCAGGAGCTTGTTTGGCGACAGATTGAGTAGCAATGCTTCCTGAATGAATGGTAGTGGGGCTGCATGCTTCACTGTAACACCCTGCAAAATAAATTACACATTAACAATAATTTGATTTCATAGTATCACAAAGTCCCCTGAACATAAGTACAAAAATACAGTGTACATGATACGCCATAAATAATTGTATAAAATCCTAATGAATTTAACGATGTTGTGACAATGATGGTTGCATGATCAAAATTATCTGTGCATCCAATTTACCATCATGCTATACTAAATAGGTGTCAGTAAAACAGCAGTTTCCAGGGACTAAGATATATGAAACTTTGGGAGATACTGAAGTATGCACCATCAAATTCTCACAAGACGCTACGCTACAATGCTGAAAAAATGTTTTCATCAAAATTTCAAAACCAAGGAGGGTAGTGGGTATTATAGTACATCATCTCAAATTGTACTGTAACTATTGGCATGAACGTCGTGTATGTGCTCTAGAACGAAGCTGTAACTTCAATTAATTAAGTTAATCATAAAGTTGCAATAATCATAATTAAAAATAAACTGCCAAAATCACATTTTGGCAGTTTATTTTTAATACCAAATACTGGTACACTGGTAACAGTTAGTTAAGGGTAATTTTCATAATATGCTACCACAGCACCACTATTTATACAACTAAACTGCCCTCAGTTTTGCATTGAATGAGGCTATTTTTGATACATCTTATGATATGAACCAACGCTGCCAGCAAGATCTCTAGTTTAAGCAGCTTACACTTCCGCCCAAAAACCAATTGCATTACATGAAATCCTTCTAAACATTTTGATTCAGTTGCGTCTCTTTCAATGGTTTTTACGGAGCTCACTCTCCTTAGGTACGAGATTTTCATTGTTCGCTTACCAAAGAAGTAGATCCAACCCCATAATTCCGACATGCTGCAAGGTTAGTTACGGGAAA
>ERZ1740068.886-NODE-886-length-11394-cov-10.475262_pt1 | contig 11394 bp, 6 predicted proteins | sample MGYA00581735_ERZ1740068 | MGnify/ENA primary metagenome ERZ1740068 (study PRJEB43018, sample SAMN04849740) | marine metagenome | isolation source: floating plastic debris | place: Pacific Ocean | collected 2008-08-30 | study: EMG produced TPA metagenomics assembly... | reverse complement strand
AATCTATCTTTGTCGAATTAAGCAAATACGTGATTAATGAAATAAATCACAAGATTTTGATTCTAATCGAACTTTCATCCTGCAGCGGGCCTGCAGAGTACATGAGTGGTACAGAGGATTTTCTTGAGTGAAGTTATTCGTGTATAGTTCTTGCAGTCTAGTATTGTGCAGGTCTACTAAGAAGACTCACAAATTAATAATCATTTTTTGTGGCATATCAGACTAGCAGACAACTCAAAACAGAGACGGATGTTCTCAAGCTGTTGTGTTATTAACCTGTCAGGCACTGTATCATTGGATAAGCTTCGCACTACATGTATGTGCAATCTTCATTGGGTAACATAATGATTTTCAAATATTATAGTTTGCACTGTCGAAAACAAGGGACCGGATTATTACTTCGTGAGAGAGCTTTACCAACCATCTCTGCCTGGATTGCCAGGTTGACCATTTACTCCAGGTTGTCCAGGTAATCCATCTGACCCAGGTTGCCCGTTTTCACCTCTCTGTCCCGGAGAACCTCTTTGTCCAGGTTGACCATCAAATCCTGGGCGGCCTGGTGCACCATCATTACCAGGCTGTCCAGGGTTACCATCCCTTCCTGGAGCTCCTGGGTTACCATCTTGCCCGGGATTGCCGGGACGTCCATCGAATCCATCTTGTCCAGGTCGACCAGCCTCTCCAGGCTGTCCACTATTTCCACGTTGACCTGGGTTACCAGGTGAACCTCTATCTCCTGGGCGTCCGTCATTACCAGGATTACCTGGTTGCCCAGGCTGACCAGGAGATCCATCATTTCCTGGAAGTCCATTCTGCCCCCTTTGTCCCTCTGTTCCAGAGTCTCCTTTGATTCCTGGCTGACCAGGAGCACCCCTCTGTCCAGGATTTCCATCACGACCAGGGTTACCAGGTTGGCCCGGAGATCCTAGTTCACCAGGTTGACCGGCTTCTCCTGCATTCCCTGGAAGTCCTGGCTGACCAGGAAAGCCTTGTTGGCCTGGTTGGCCTGGTCTTCCATCTGAGCCAGGATTTCCAGGATTACCTTGTAAGCCATCTTGTCCAGGCGCTCCTGGCTGACCAGGGAGGCCACGATCACCATCTCGTCCAGGATTTCCGCGCTGGCCTGGAGCTCCTGCATTGCCGGGGAATCCATCATTTCCAGGCTGTCCAGGTGTGCCCTGTTGACCTGGTCGTCCAGGTTGACCATCTTGACCTCGATCACCTTGCTGTCCAGGTTGTCCTGGCTGGCCAGGGAATCCTCTGTCACCCGGTGCCCCATCGTTTCCAGGATTTCCTGGTCTGCCATCTTGTCCTGGGAATCCGGGTTGACCGTCATTACCAGGAGCACCATCACTTCCTGGTTGACCTGGGTTTCCATCCTGTCCTCGATCTCCGGGTTGTCCACGCTGACCTGGGTTCCCTGGGAATCCGGGGGAGCCTGGCTGTCCTCGATCACCAGGTCTTCCATCCTGCCCAGGTAATCCTGGTTGCCCAGGTTCTCCTTGTGAACCTTGATCTCCTGGGTTACCATTTTGACCTGGATTGCCATCTCTCCCGGGGGTTCCAGGTGCACCTGGCTCACCATCTTGACCGGGTTGACCAGGGAATCCATCTAGTCCATTTTGTCCGGGTGCTCCATCATTTCCTCTAAATCCTGGTGTACCTGGTTGGCCTGATGCTCCCTTCTCTCCTGGTAGCCCTGGCTGACCATCACTTCCTGGGTTTCCAACTCTTCCTTGATCACCTGGTCTTCCAGGCTGTCCCTGTGCACCTGGATTTCCTGGTTGACCTGGGAATCCGTCATTTCCTGGCAGTCCTTGTTGACCAGGATTGCCAGGGAGCCCATCTGCACCAGGATTTCCATCACGGCCGGGGTTACCAGGTCGCCCATTTTCTCCTCTCTGGCCAGGGTTACCATCATTGCCAGGTTGCCCAGGAGCTCCATCTAGACCTGGGGCCCCATCTATTCCTTGTGTGCCTGAATCTCCCTTCAGCCCTGGCAAGCCGGGGTTACCAGGCAGTCCATTCTGTCCTCTTTCTCCTGGTCTACCATCAAATCCATCTCGACCAGGGTTTCCAGCAGCACCTGTGATCAAAATGCAGTATACAGTACCAGTTAGTTGAAAGGACATTCCAGAGGTAAGTCAATTGACAGCATTTTGTCTTATCTGGTGGAAAACTATAGCTACAGTCAAATTCATCCAATAATGCATTGGTGTAAATAAATGAGCATACAACAGTGTAGTAAATATAAAACAATTCATTTTATTTCAACCAATAAATATTTTTGAATTTCTATGAATTTATACTAAAAGAGTGTCATATGGCTAGCTGAACTGAACTATAAGGTGTAAGTGAAGATCTTGAGCAACTTAATTCAAAATTGATGTTTACCTGGGCGTCCATCTTGCCCTGGGTTACCATCTTGGCCAGGATTTCCATCCCTTCCAGGCTGTCCATCATTTCCGTTTCTGCCATCTTGTCCTGGTGCTCCGCTGTCTCCCTTTGTACCATCAAGACCTGGTGTACCAGGTGCTCCAGGCTGTCCATCAAAGCCAGGTGTACCAGGTGCTCCTTGTTCACCTGGTCTTCCATCATTACCAGGTAGGCCATTTTGTCCTCTCTCACCATCTCTACCTGGGTTACCATCTCTTCCAGGTTGACCTGGTTCTCCTCTCTCTCCTGGTTGTCCTTGATCTCCGAGAAATCCTGGCTGACCCGGAGCTCCTGGTTGTCCTGGCTGCCCATCAAAACCTCTTTGGCCTAAAAAAGAAACCATATTGTGGAAATTATTTAAATACCATATATCCGATGAATCAAGACAATAATTTTTTGACTGCTTAGCACTGAGATATTTCTGGTGATTGACCTGCATAAGAAGGTCAATCATCTGAAATAACCAAGAATATACAATGGAACGGAAATTGGTACATAGGTGGATTTTCCAATGAAACACAATGTATTTGTGCATAACTATTAAGTTGAAATAATTGGGAGTGTGCGGGGTGCATAGACATTGAGGTTTCTAGATTGGCCATTGGGTTTTAAAAAGTTTGTATTTAGCAAACTCCCATAGTGCCACTACTCCACCCTCAATTTTGCATTGCGTATAGAACACCTACTGGCAGCATATTGTTCAAACAGCATTTCCACAAGACTGTAAAACCTACCAGCTAACCAATCGGTGCAATAACCTACCAAATTTGAAGTCTGATTGGTTTGTTGATGGCTCTGATTTAATCTGATTTGGACCTAGGGCTGTGACAGAGGTCAGAGGATTGTAATTTAAAATAGGAAGAAGCACACAACTGCCAGTCTAGAAACATCAATGTCTGTGTTGGGGTGTTAGAATACCGCAATGCAAATAAAAAGGAAAAAGAGGGATCATCATTATGGTCTAAAATTTAGATTGAAAGAGTTCCAGCATAAAATGGCAGATTATTATTACTATCTTTATGATGGTTAATGTTTTACAGCATTAGTACCTGGCTGTCCATCTTGTCCTGGGTTACCATCTTGACCAGGATTTCCATCCCTTCCTGGCTGTCCATCATTTCCACTTCTACCATCTTGTCCTGGTGCTCCGCTGTCTCCCTTTGCTCCATCAAGACCTGGTGTACCAGGTGCTCCAGGCTGTCCATCAAAGCCAGGTGTACCAGGTGCTCCTTGTTCACCTGGTCTTCCATCATTACCAGGTAGGCCATTTTGTCCTCTCTCACCATCTCTACCTGGGTTACCATCTCTTCCAGGCTGACCTGGTTCTCCTTGCAATCCTCTTTCACCGGCTGTACCTGGTTGACCAGGCTGACCTGGCTGGCCAGGAAATCCATCATTTCCATTCAAACCATCTTGACCTGGGTTACCAGGTTGTCCAGGTGCACCAGGTGTTCCTGGCTCTCCTCTCTCACCAGGATTTCCATCTTGACCAGGATTTCCTGGCTGACCATCCTCTCCTGGTCTTCCTTGAGCTCCAGGTCTTCCATCATTACCGGGGATTCCAGGTGCACCATCCTGTCCTGGATTTCCATCAGACCCACGCTGACCAGGTGCACCGGTTAGTCCACGCTCACCTAAAAACATGATAAATGTACATCATCATCACTACAAAAAACAGATAATGTAGGACCAAAGGTGCAATCTGAATGCAATACAGCCTACCCTACAAATATAAATATTTTATTGGAATTTAAAATGGCAGATTAACTAAGTATTAGATTTTTCAAACCTTACAGCTTATTTATGAAAAAATTCCAAAATTGATGTTAGCTTCTATTTATTTCAGTGATAATAACCAACTTGAGCAAGGTAGCTAAATTGAATTCCGTGTTAATTTTCATCTTGCCGGGTATTTTTACTAGAATCATGGGTAAAATACTCATCAGGGCTCGGCATGAAAGTGGGCCTCATAAATTCTGTTTATTAACAATTCAAACCTACTATACCAGCTGCAGTAGTTCATTTCACATGCTAATATTTATGGTCAAGAAGTTGGCATGAGGGTAGGTGTGCGTCAACATACAACAACTGTAATATTTGCACACCAAGCACTGACGCGTTTACGCACCTGGTTGACCATCAAAGCCTGGTGTTCCAGGTACTCCAGGGCTTCCATCTTGACCAGGATTTCCATCCCTTCCTGGCTGTCCATCATTCCCGTTTCTGCCATCTTGTCCTGGTGCTCCGCTGTCTCCCTTTGCTCCATCAAGACCTGGTGTACCAGGTGCTCCAGGCTGTCCATCAAAGCCAGGTGTACCAGGTGCTCCTTGTTCACCTGGTCTTCCATCATTACCAGGTAGGCCATTTTGTCCTCTCTCACCATCTCTACCTGGGTTACCATCTCTTCCAGGTTGACCTGGTTCTCCTCTCTCTCCTGGTTGTCCTTGATCTCCAGGGAATCCTGGCTGGCCTGGTGCTCCAGGAATTCCAGGTTGTCCTCTCTCACCATCACGGCCATCATTACCTGGATTTCCTGGCTGGCCAGGAGCTCCGGGTGCACCATCATTTCCTCTATCTCCTTGAAAACCAGGTTGCCCTGGGGCTCCTTGTCTCCCAGGTTGGCCCATCTCACCCGGACGTCCTGTAAATATAATTTAAACATAATTCAAATTTGTCCTATTGTAATGGTGTTCAGACGTAGCACATTATAATTACAGTTTGTTTGTACTCAACATTGCTTAACAGTTCCAGTGAAAAACACATTATTAGATTTGGCCATCTGGAATGAACATTGGACCTACTTTCACAAGTTGAATAAAATTGGGTGAAATTAAGGATTCAGTCACTGAACTCGGCTTAAACAACCATGTAAAGCACATGTATAAAGTTTTTTTTATAACATGCATGTGCCAGATCACACCTTCAAAGCATACCAGCAGTCGAGGCTTTTATTTGGACAAAATGCACCTCAATTATAAATACCTAGATCGATCTTAGGGTAAAAATCAATTACTGACTTGCCAAGTAAAAACATGAATCTTTCCTCTGATTTGGAAAAACTAAAACCTTAAATTATGGTTTTTGGACTATATTATTAATATACTATGTTGTCGTACCACAATTAAATTGTTGATTTTTACTTACCTGGTGAACCAGGCTGGCCATCAAGGCCGGGAGCTCCAGCTTCTCCTGGTTGGCCGTTATCTCCTCGCCTACCAACTTGCCCTGGGACTCCGTCCTGACCATTTCGCCCTGGGTTACCATCTCTACCAGGTATACCAGGTTGACCAGCATCCCCTTGAGCGCCTTGGTCTCCTTTTGAACCAGGAGCTCCTGGTTGACCATCAAATCCCGGAGTACCAGGTGCTCCAGGAAGTCCTGGTTGACCATCCTGTCCAGGATTGCCATTCAGACCAGGCTGGCCATCCTGTCCAGCTCGACCTGCTTCACCTTGCAACCCTGGTTGCCCTTGGGCTCCAGGTTGACCATCAAATCCGGGTGTTCCAGGTGCTCCTTGAAGCCCTTGTTCTCCAGGAACTCCATCTGCGCCATCTTGGCCATCTCTTCCAGGAGCTCCATCAAATCCTGGAAGCCCATCTTGTCCTGGTGCTCCGCTGTCTCCCTTGGCACCATCAAGACCTGGTGTACCAGGTGCTCCAGGCTGTCCATCAAAGCCAGGTGTACCAGGTGCTCCTTGTTCACCTGGTCTTCCATCATTACCAGGTAGGCCATTTTGTCCTCTCTCACCATCTCTACCTGGGTTACCATCTCTTCCAGGCTGACCCGCTTCTCCTCTCTCTCCTGGTTGTCCTTGATCTCCAGGGAATCCTGGCTGGCCTGGTGCTCCAGGAATTCCAGGTTGTCCTCTCTCACCATCACGGCCATCATTTCCAGGAAACCCAGGCTGTCCAGGTGCTCCTGGATTACCATCTCTGCCTGGATTACCAGCATTTCCTGGCTGCCCATCTTCTCCTCTCTCACCAGGCACACCCGGCTGTCCAGGATATCCATCCTGCCCATCATTGCCTGGAAGGCCACTGTCTCCCTTCTGACCTTGCGCTCCATCTAATCCTCTTTGTCCAGGTTGTCCATCTCGGCCTGGCTGTCCGGGAAACCCAGGCTGCCCAGGGTTACCTCTCTCTCCTGGCCGTCCATCATTGCCTGGAGTTCCAGGCTGACCATCAAAACCATTTATTCCGTCTCGTCCCGGTTGTCCAGGGGTGCCTGGGTTACCAGGCAGACCAGAGGCTCCTTTTTCTCCAGGTGCTCCGGGTGCTGCTGGCTGGGCATCCAGTCCTGGCATACCTGGTTGGCCAGGTAGTCCTGGTTGACCTGGCTGACCTGGCAAACCAGAATCTCCTTTTTGTCCAGATTGACCATCTCTACCAGGGAAACCAGGCCTTCCATCATTGCCATCACGACCATCTTGACCTGGAAGCCCTTGTTCTCCTGGGTTTCCTGGCTGACCATCTGCACCATTTTGTCCAGGATTTCCATCACGTCCAGGGTTCCCCGGTTGACCTCTATCACCTGGAGTACCAGGCTGTCCAGGGAAACCTGGTTGTCCATCAGCTCCTGGTGCTCCATCATTTCCTTTCATCCCTTGCTGACCGGGTCTTCCATCAAGTCCCCTATCTCCTGGGATTCCGTCTTGACCTGGAAAACCAGGCTGTCCAGGAACTCCAGGTTGACCTTGATTACCTGGCTTACCTGGCTGGCCTGGAAAACCATCAGTGCCAGGCTGACCGTCTATGCCATCTCTTCCTGGATTTCCTGGTGCTCCATCTAACCCTTCATCACCTTTTTGTCCAGGCCTGCCAGGCACCCCTGGAGCACCTGGCTCTCCTGGGTTTCCAGGGAATCCATCCTGTCCTCTTTGGCCTGGGTTACCATCTCTCCCAGGAACACCATTTTCACCAGGGAGTCCTCTTTCTCCTTGACGACCAGGATTTCCAGGCTGGCCAGTCTCACCATCCTGACCAGGAAATCCAGGCTGACCAGGCTGCCCTTGTGCTCCAGGCTGACCAGGGTTGCCAGGTCGTCCATCATCTCCATCATAGCCATCAGATCCAGGTATGCCTGGTTGCCCTGGATTACCAGGCTGTCCAGGCGCTCCTGAACTACCTCTGTCTCCTCTCGCTCCATCAAGTCCATCATATCCATCAAGACCTGGTCTCCCATCATCTCCATCCATGCCAGCTGCTCCAGGCATTCCCTTCTCACCTTCACAATAATAATACAAGAATTTAATGCAAAAAATATACATGGTACATGAAATGTATATATCAGCTATTACTATTATTTATCGATTGATTATTGTCTTCATCATCTGAAGCGCATTGCAGGTAATTTGAGGATTTGACAACAGCATCATCACATTCCAAACATTTTGTTCACTATCAGTTGTAACAGAGCTTTCAATGTAAAAAACACCATCAAACCACTTTCTTATGGTCTTGTTTGTTCGGTTTTCAGTAGCTGTAATCTGTTTCTGCTCAAGTTTTTGCAATAATCCTTAAAAATAATGTTCCAAAAGTCATTAACTTGGTAGGTAGCCCAAATTTTGTTTATGATTTGCTGATGTTTGAATAACTGACAGCACGTACCAGGAGCTCCGGGTAAGCCTGGGGCTCCATCTTTTCCAGGCGCACCAGGTTGTCCTGGATATCCGTCCTGTCCTCGTGTTCCAGGATATCCTGGTTGGCCAGGCTGGCCTGGTCTTCCATCGTCTCCGTCTAAACCAGGCGCACCTGGTTGACCTGGTGTTCCATCCTGTCCAGGTAATCCAGCATCTCCTTTCATACCTTGAGCTCCAGTTTGACCAGGTTCTAAAAATAAAATTTATTATTCGGCAAACATTGTTCAAGCGAATTGTTATAGTGTCACAGTTGGAGAAAGTAATTTCATGAACCACGTTTGAAAGGTTGAAATTGTATTGTCCCAAGGAGATAAATTCTGGATTTCTTTTCCCCAACGGTTTCAGTTCTACACAACCCATCCCATATACATGTATATATATGAACTTTATTGGATATTTCTCATTAAAGGTCATACTGTAAATAAAATCATCAAATTAGCTTAGATGCAGGGAGTCTATCATTATTATCATCTATTGCAAGGTGGTAGTATGTCAGGCATCTCATGTCAAAGAATCCGGAACTGTAGAATATACATGTATACACATATAATGGTAGAATACAAACCTCCGTTGCAGCCATAACCATATAAGCATACAGCATCTACCATTTTTCCAGTACTTGGGTCAGTCATAACTGTAAAGAAAAAAAAACAAGCATTATAATGTTGACTTCTTACTTGTTGTTATAGGATTTATCACAGCATTGATAAAGTTTACCCCCCCCCCCCCAGTCCACGTACCATAAGAATGTAGAATTCACTATCAAATCTATTCTCAGATTGGTTACGAAAGCTCTAATGGTGAATCTTGACTCTAGTGTGTGATTTCAAATTTTGTCTAATTTCCTCATAAAAATCCACAATCGGCTCACATTTTTCTTATGAGGTTTCCAGATTTCGAGAACTCTTTTGACATAGGAAATTAATCTGAGGATGGACTGTCACTCATTCACCATTCCACTTCTGGGGGCATTTCAATCAAAAAATTGTGCAGATTTGCAAGCCTGTTTTGCAATCTTTTTTAAAAATAAGTCCTCAAAAACTTAGTTTTCAATCATGCTGCTCCAAAATCAATTGCTCAGATTCTATAACATAATCCAAGCTTGAACTTGGCAGCATATCATTCTATTTTTACCACAATGAGATTATATTACAGTATTTTTTACTGATTCATACACGATCTTTCATTGTAAATTGCCAAACCTAGCCAATTTATCTTACCCCACACTTCAAAACAAATTGCTATTGTAATAAATAATACGCCCAAGTCACTTAGTAAATGTTATACTTCCAAAACAACTAAATCTGGTTTACAAAAAGAGCATCTAAACACGCAGTATGAAGTATGTTGGATGACACATTTCAATGTATAGAAACCTATAAATTATGAAAATCAAAATCCAGGTCTTTCAGTGCAGCTAAACTTTTTCCACATACTACATACCACATACTAAGCAGCTCCCATCTATTTAAATAATTCCTCCAGTTGAAATAATGTCCATGAATATTGTCTCCACAAAGAATTTTCAAAAATAACGAGAATCAAGCAAACCATTAGCTGCAAAGGCGTTTAAATCCGCTAAAAATGCGAATTCAAATGTCGTTCTGCAGCCAACTGAATCGGTGTGGTTGTGTTAATAAATAGCTTGATTCTACATGTAAAACCACAGTTTTCATGTTTGGTGTCCATTAGTTTACCATGCTGCCACAGATTTTTCTTGGAGTTCTGGTAACATTAATTTGATTAATAAAACCAGAGCATTCTACAAAAGTCTATGTGTTCGGAATATAGCAGAATACGCATTTTGTTGGAATCATGCATAGAGAGAGGAGAATTGCAACGATTTAACTAAGCCCCATAATATGGAAACCTTGTCCTTGCAGTTCTGAATACCTTCCACACAGATTATTCTGATTGAGGATTTATACGCTCCTGCGTATTAATCCTCACATCCTATACAGGTAGGATATTGATGTTGTATTTTGTAATCCCAATTATTAAATGAGTTAAGCGTGAGCAGACAACTTTTCAATAATCTGGAAAAATTCTAACACTTGCTGTCTTTCTTTCTCTCTGCTCACTAGGGCAAGCGAACTATAGGCCTTCCCTCACTTCCAGACAAAGTTTTACTTGGGTGTTAAACCACTTTGGAATCTGCTATCTACTTTGTAAGTTAAAATACAATCCATTCCAATCAATATCCTTACTTGGGTCGCTGATAGCGCCTATTGAGAATCTGGTATTCTCTCCATCGGAGCCGAGAGCGTATCTCGACTCGTTTGTCAATGGTCGTCTATCTCCATCCAGTCTGTATAATTTCTGTGGCATTGTAGTATCGCTATCATCATTAGAGAATGGTATATTACCACTGGGTGTGTAGAAACCAAGGTAGTGGGTACCAAGTGTTGGGATGATCGGTCTCCCTGTTACTATCACCTGAAAGTATGGAAACAGTAATACTAAAGTCAGTTGTCTAGAGGGACAAGTGTAACCTCAGATACATGGGCTGGCTAAACACGCTGGGCTTTACATTGCCTGTTCCAGAATCGAATATGCAAGCAGAACAATGCTATGCAGCAGTGAACACATAACCTGTGTGATGAGCCATTGAAGGTTTCTACAAAAATGTCATTGAATTTTTTTATGACATTGTTTTCAGGGCGGAGATGGCATGAAATTGATTCAAGCAATTTTTTGGCACACTTTACCTTGGCCAGAGAGACCCACAAAAATCACACGATCTATTTTATAACACGCACACACATATGTAGATACCCATCATCATGAACCAGGAGCAACACTTCAAGCCAGGAGGTGATTTATGATGACATTGACAGTACATTCACAGGTGCCCATTGTTGCCATAACCAACCAGTCGCTATCGCACAGCAACCGACCATCAAGGAATTTGGAAAGTTAATCTTCATAGGAGAGACAAACCATATTTTATCAATTCATCCATCTTCATCACAGCTAGAGGAGATACTAATTATAAAAAAAGGTTTACTGATGAAATTTTGTGAGGCTTGTTGTGCCATGGAAATAGAAATACCAGTCTACCTACACGACTGTAGGCTTGATTTGACATGTAATAAAGTAACACTGTCTTAATGATTCATAAGAATCTTAATCCGCAATATATCAAATCTGAGCCAAGTTGACATTAGTGGTGACGGTAACAAGCTATTTTAAGTAGACAGAATTAATTTTACAGCCTTTGAATCCAAATACATTGTGAAATCGGAAAATAAGTCGCAAGAAAAGTTCATTCTATACATCCATAATGGTGGTAGCATCAAGGTTGTTGATTGAATGGTTTC
>ERZ1740068.885-NODE-885-length-11395-cov-6.071605_pt1 | contig 11395 bp, 10 predicted proteins | sample MGYA00581735_ERZ1740068 | MGnify/ENA primary metagenome ERZ1740068 (study PRJEB43018, sample SAMN04849740) | marine metagenome | isolation source: floating plastic debris | place: Pacific Ocean | collected 2008-08-30 | study: EMG produced TPA metagenomics assembly... | reverse complement strand
TGAGGTGGTCGCGGAAATTAGGGCCAGTCGTTAAGGTGGATCACATGATGAAAGAAGTGATCCAAGATGAAGAAACGAAAGAATCATTCGCCAGAGTTCAAAGCCAAGGTTGCGCTTGAAGCGATCCGTGAAGAGATGACGCTGGCAGAGCTGTCCAAGAAGTATGGCGTTCACCCGACACAGATCGGCACATGGAAGCGCGCTGCGATAGAGAACATGGCGACGGCTTTTACCCGCAAAGGCTCAGCGCCCGATCCAGTAAGCGCGGCTGACGTCGACAAGCTGCATTCCAAGATTGGCCAGTTGGTGGTGGAACGGGATTTTTTAGCGGAAGCCTCGCATCAACTTCTCGGGACGCGAGGCAAAAAATGGTGAACCGGGATCACAAGTTAAGCCTTCGTAAACAGTGCGAACTGCTGCAGCTGTCGCGGTCACGTCTTTACTATCAGCCAGTCGGCGAAAGTGCTGAGAACCTGCGGTTCATGGAAATCATCGACAAGCAGTTTCTGGAAACGCCATGGTATGGATCGCGCCAGATGGCCAGGTACATGAAGCGGAATCGGCATCAATGTGGTCGGCACCGTGTACGACGGTTGATGCGACTTATGAGGCTGGTGCCGATTTACCAGGAGCCAAATACCAGCAAAAAGCATCCCCAGCATAAGATCTGGCCATACCTACTGCGCAACATGGTGATTGATCGCTCCAACCAGGTCTGGTGCGCAGACATTACCTACATCCCAATGCGGCGGGGGTTCTTGTACCTTGTGGCGATCATGGATTGGTACAGCCGCAAGGTGCTGGCCTGGCGCCTGTCGAACAGTATAGATGCCGACTTCTGCGTGGACGCTTTGAAAGAAGCGCTCGCCAAGCACGGTGCGCCAGAAATCTTCAATAGCGACCAGGGCAGCCAGTTCACAAGTGGTGCATGGATCGACGTGCTGACAGACGCAAAGATCAAGATCAGCATGGATGGGAAAGGCGCTTGGCGTGACAATCGGATGATCGAACGGCTGTGGCGGTCGTTGAAGTACGAATGCGTGTATCTGAACGCCTTTGAAACGGGATCAGAAATGCGGGTCGGGATCGGCAAATGGCTTACGTATTACAACGCTGAGCGCCCACATTCGACGCATGGCTTGTTGACCCCAGATGAGGCCTATGAAAGCAAAACAGAACCGATGAAAATGGCAGCCTAAATGAGACCCTGATCCATCTTAACCAGGCTGCAAACTGGTCTAAAATCTAGGACCACCTCTGGTTCTCCGTCAAAGCAAACTACAACGTTTTTTGATCAACTGCTTTGATATCAAATCGTAGCCCCGTGAAGATGCCCGCTGCCCGCAGACTAGATTGCATCAATCGCACGGCCACGAGTGAAATTGGCAAAGCCGAATAATGACGGCGGCCGAAAAGCTCTTATTGATCACATAGCGTGCGGATAATGTGTGTTGTGAGCATCGTCGCTCGATGGACTATTCAAGAAGACGAAGTAAAGATCTCTTCGATCGATGATTTCAGATTAGACATATCGTCAATCAACAGATCAGGCTGCAAAATGGACAGTCGGTCTTTGAGTTTGGCAGGCTTGCTATGACTTGCACCGCAAAAACCGATCACCGGCATGCCGGCCGCTTTCGCTGCTCGGATGCCCGCCGGACTGTCCTCAACAACGACACACGTGTTCGGTGTAGCATTCATCCGTTTCGCGGCGTAGAGGAAGACATCTGGATGCGGTTTACCGCGTTGAACAAAATCGGTGCTGAAGAGTTGTTCTCCAAAGTGATCGTCAAGACCTGTGAGTGTCAGCGACATTCGAATACGCGCCAAGTTGGAAGATGACGCAACGCACTTCGCCATATCTAAAGAAGACAGCGCCTCGGAAATACCGAAAACAGGTTTGAGCGACTTCCGGAATGCGTCAAAGATTTTCACCTGGAAGTCCAAAAGATCGACGGGCGCAATCTTCTGATCGAAGAGAGCTTTCGCATTTTTTGACGCTTCCACGACAGGCTTGCCGAGGAACGCCTTGTAGGCTTGTGCCTCGGTGATTTCAAATCCAGAATTTTGGCAATGCTCAACAAGCAGGCCAATCGAGATCGGTTCACTATCGACCAAGACACCATCGCAATCGAAAATGACAAGAGGAGTTCTCATGCCGCTGTGCTGCGTGTCAGGCGAGCCGAGGCCTGCAACGCTTCGAACGTTTGGTACCTTTGTCGGTGACGTGCATTCAGCACGCCGTCGACCGGTTTAAACCGACAACCCAGCGTCGACATATTGACCATGGCGTTCTGGAGCGTGTCAAAATAGCCCGAAGCAACCGCGCCCAACATCGCCGAGCCTAACAGAACTGGCTCGGCCGAGCCTGATTCAGCGAAAGCGATATCCGCGGCGTCGGCAAGTAGTTGTTTGACGATAGGATTCTCCCCTGCCCCGCCGCTTATCACGACTAGCTCAGGATTGACCCCATTGTCCCTTTGGACATTCAAGATCTGACGGAGCCCGTACCCTAGTCCTGTGATTCCAGCGACATAGAGGCCGATCAAAGCAGCTTCACTTGTATCAAGATCAAGCCCGGAAATGATCGCCTTCGCCTCAGGATCGGCGAAAGGCGCGCGGTTCCCAAGAAATTCTGGAACAACAACAATGCTCTTGGCCAGATCAACAACATCCGAAGGCTTTGACACTTGGTCAGCGATTCTCTCCAGAAGATAATCGAGAAGATGTAATCCCGCGCTGTCAGCAGCGGCTTGAGCAGCAGGATAAGCTGAATGAAACCTCACCAGCTGCGCTATTGCTTCTCCAGCTGCGGACTGCCCACCTTCACTAAGCCAAAGACCAGGAACCATCGCTGAATAGTACGGCCCCCAAACCCCAGGGACGAAGGCCTCATTGACTGAGGACGACATCGTACAAGCAGATGTTCCAAAGACATATGCCATCCTCGAAACGGCGCCTTCATTTGGACCTGCAGCCCCAACTGTTCCAATACCACCAGCATGCGCGTCGATGAGTCCTGCACCGACAGCTGTGCCGGACTTCAGTCCCAACTCGGAAGCGGCACTGGGAGTGAGTCCGCTTCCGAGAGGTGTGCCTGCATCAACAATGGATTGACCAATGCGCCGGAAGTCCTCGTCAGCCAATTCCTTCAAGCCAATGGTCTCAAAGTAGCTCCTGTCCCAGGAATTCTCATGGGCAAGATAGGTCCATTTGCAGGTCACGGTGCAAACTGACCGGGAAAAAGAGCCGGTTGCACGCCACGTCAGAAAATCTGTGAGGTCAAAGAATTGGCCTGCACCTTCAAAAGTCTCAGGCATGTTTTCTTTGAGCCAAAGAAGCTTAGGTGTTTCCATCTCTGGGGAAATGCGGCCTCCCACATAGTCCAACACTCGGTGCTTAGTTGCATTTATTCGCTCGGCTTGTTCGATCGCACGATGATCCATCCAGACAATTACGTTTTGGTTGTTGTAGCCTGACGCGCTAACTGTGAGTGGTCTGTTCTCTTTATCCAACACAACTAAAGAACAGGTGGCGTCAAACCCAATGCCACGAACTTGATCTACCGCGACACCGGAAGTCTCGACGGCATCGTTCACGCTTTTGCAAACTTGCTGCCAAATGTTGTCGCTGGACTGTTCGGCGATATCCTCGGCGCAGCGAAACATCTCGATGTCGTTAACGGCACTAGCAATCAGCGTCCCGGTAGCATCGAATACACCAGCACGGGCACTCCCGGTTCCAACATCCACGCCAATGAAATAAGTCTCTTGGTGAATTTTCATTTTCCTTTTCTGTTTATCTTTTAGTGTCAGAAACGACCACTATGACGGTTCAAAGTTCAACGCTGTTAGGGAGCAATACCAGATCCCTAATCGTGACATTACGTGGGCGCGTGAGCATAAAGAGAACGCAATCTGCGACTTCTTGGGGTTGCATTAAGCTGCCATTATTCAATGCTTCATCTAACTTTTTCTTGGGCCAATCATCCAAAAGTGCTGTCACAACAGGCCCGGGCAATATCGCACCCACACGAATTCCATGCTCTGCGACCTGTCTTCGGACGGTGTGTGTAAAAGCCTGAATTGCATGCTTTGACGCTGTGTAGATTGGCTCCCAAACCACTGGAATGACGCCAGCAACGGAGCTCGTCATAATGACATCCCCTCCGCCATTTTCTTTCATGGTCGGCAAGACCGCGTGCACAGTGCGGAATGCAGCGTTGATGTTGAGGTTCAATATTCGATCCCATTCATCAGGATCGCCTTCAAGAACTGAGCCGCCAATGTATCCCCCAGCGTTTGCGTGGAAGATATCGAGCTTGCCAGCGGTCTCCAAAATGCTCGGCACCATCTGAGCAACGCTGTTTGAGTCCAACAGATTTGTGACGACTGGGAAGGCATTCTCACCCAGCTCATCGCACAGGCACGTGACCTTCTCTTCGGCGTAGTCTACCAGAGCTACTTTGGCCCCTGCCGCAAGCATAGATTTTGCCGTTTCAAGACCAATGCCCGATGCGGCACCGGTCACGGCAGCTACTTTCCCCTCAAGGCTCGACGAAGTCATGAACAACTCCTCCCTTTTCTTAATCAGTTGACCCGCTGCTCATCGGCATCGAAGAGATGACACCGCTCTGGGTCAAAACTCAGGAAGATTGTGTCCCCGCGATTGAAACTGCGTTCTCCAACAGCGCGCACGGTTATCTGGCCAAGTTCCGGAACATCCACGTAGAGGAAGGCGTCACTGCCAAGCTGTTCTTCAACGGTCACGGTGCCTTCCCAGTCACCGCCATCGTGAGAATAAGTGATGTGTTCTGGACGTATTCCGAGCGTCATGCTCGACGCCATCTTGTCCTCACTTGCACCAGGAATGTTCTTAGCGACCTTGTCTGCTACAACCACAGATCCGTTGGCACCTGGCTTGGCCGGGACGAAATTCATCTTTGGCGAACCAATAAAACCAGAGACGAAAACGTTGTCCGGGCGGTCGTAAAGCTCAACAGGTGTATCAAATTGCTCCACGCGTCCGTCACGCAAAACGACGATCCGATCCGCCATTGTCATGGCTTCCACTTGGTCGTGGGTCACATAGATCATTGTCGCATCAAGCGATGCATGCAGCTTGATCAACTCGATACGCATTTGTACGCGCAGGGCCGCGTCCAAGTTCGACAGTGGCTCATCAAACAGGAACACAGCAGGTTCGCGCACAATAGCCCGACCGATCGCGACACGTTGCTGCTGACCACCCGAGAGTTCACGTGGTTTCCGGTCCAGGAGTTTTTCCAGTCCGAGGATCTCAGAGGCTTTTGCAACCTTTGCATCGATCTCATCCTTAGGAAGACCAGCTATTTTCAATCCGAACGCGACGTTGTCCCGAACTGAGATATGGGGGAAGAGCGCGTAGGATTGGAACACCATGGCAATCTGTCGATCCGATGGCTGAGCGTCCGTTACATCGCGACCCGCAATTCCCACGGTGCCGGAGCTCATCGTCTCTAGCCCTGAGATCATCCGCAAGAGCGTGGACTTGCCGCACCCCGATGGGCCAACAAAGACGACGAACTCTCCGTCTTTGATATCCAATGAAATGTCTTTGATGACGTCTACTGAGCCGAAGCTCTTCATGACATTCTGGAGTTCTATTTGCCCCATTTTGGTGTTCCTTTAGTGTTGCAGCGTGCTGATTGAGAGAGTTGGTCAGCCATTTTTGACCGCTCCCATTGTCAAACCCGACACGATGTGGCGTTGCATAATGAGTGTGAAGATGATGGGTGGCAGAACCTGAATGACGGTCGCCGCGGAAACGAACTCCCAGTAGGTTCGCGTAATTGTCGAGAAGGTCGAAATCACAACCGGGAAGGTCTTGGCTTCGTTCGACGTCAAGAAGAGAGCGAGAAGCAACTCGTTCCATGCAAAGATGAAAACAAAGGTTGAGACCGTGGCAATCCCACTTTTGGTCAGCGGCAAAGCGACCTGCCAAAAGGTCTGGAACCAAGTGCAACCTTCAATGCGCGCAGCCTCGATGATCTCTTTGGGCAAATTGCGAAAGAACGACATCGCGACCCAGACCGCAAAGGGAAGGTTGAACCCCGCATAAACGATGATCAAAGCGAAATGCGTATCAAGCATCCCCATGCCATTGAAGATCATGAACAGCGGGACGGCTGCTGCGATCGGCGGCATCATCCGCGTCGACAAGATCCAGTCTGCAAGGAAGTTGTTGCCCTTGAATTGAAAGTTAACGAGGCCAAAGGCACACGGCAGTGCAAAGATCATGCAAAGGACCGTCGCGCCTAACGTGATGATCACGGAGTTCAGCAAGAAGGACCAGTTTTCGGCCAGAAGCGTTTTGAAGTTCTCCAGGTAGCTGAAATCAGGCCACCAAATCGGTGGAATGGAATAGATGTCGACTGGTGTTTTGAACGCCCCCATGAACATCCAAATGATCGGTAGGGTAAAAATCAACATGACGAGGATTGCGGCGATATATGCGCCGATGAGGTTCGTCTTAGGCATTTTGCATTCTCCGCAGGAAACTCACAGCGATAGTGGTGACAATGATGCTAATGATGAGGATGATGACGGCTGCGGCGGATCCGTAGCCGACGTTGAAGAAGGCGAAGTCCTGACGATAGGTGAAGAATGTCAGAAGTTCGGTGCTGTCGCCGGGCCCCCCTCGCGTGGTGATATAGACAAGATCAAAAAGTTTGAGATTGTCGATCACCCGCAGGATGAGGCCGATCAGAATCACGTCTTTGATTGCCGGCAACTCGATCCAACGCGCCACATGCCACCACCGCGCTTTTTCGAGTGAAGCGGCTTCATAAAGAGATGTTGGGATCGAGACGAGACCCGCAAGCATTAAGAGCATCATGAACGGGGTCCACTGCCAAACGTTGATCGCAATGATGGACCAAAGTGCGAGGTTTGGATTTCCGAACCAAGAGATTGGCTCAACGCCAAATCCAGAGAGGATGTAGTTAAAAATGCCGAGCGTTGGGTTGAGGATGTAGCTAAAAATCAGGGCGACGCAGAGCGGCGTGATCATCATCGGCAGTATCGACATGGAGCGCAGAAAAAACCCTGCCCGCTGTTCCCGCAGGGCGAGGAAAACCTTGGCACAAGCGAACGCAAGGATCACTTCCAAGATGATCGACGCCGTTGTTAGCACAAACGTATTCTTCATCGCGGCGAGGAAAACCTCATCCGAGAACAGTTGCTTGTAGTTGTCGAAACCAATGTAGAACTTTTTGTGCAGCCTGGTCAGTTTGGCTTGGAAGAAGCTTAAATAGACCGAGTAAACGAACGGGAAGATGCTCATAAACATCAGGTAAACAACGGCCGGAACAATAAAGGCCGCGCGCACAAGACGTTCATCGCGCGTCAATGTGCCTTTCTTGGTTTTTTTCTCATTTTTTGATGCGACATCTGCCACGGCTTTGACCCATATGATCTGATTCGACACGCGCTTCGAAGAAGAGGTCACGAAGCAAATGCCAGGTTTTTTGTTCAGTCGCTTTGATCCCCATTCGAGAAGCAACGACGGCTTATTGTTTGGCTCAAAAGTTCGTACAAACGCCCCGGAGACCGTTAGCACCAGTCTCAAAGAGCCGTTGGAAAACCAGTTTCCGGCGAACTTTCGAAATGTGACCCAATTGACGACCAAGAAATTTTCATTTTCAGTCTTGAGTCGAGCCGGCCTGCTCCGATTTGCGATTTGCAGCAGGCCGGATCTGAGGAGCCCTGCTGCTTTGCAGGGCTCCCGCTTGCCTTAGCGTTCCAGCAGACCTTCAGATTGCAAGATGCGTGTGACATTTTCATTGGCTTTGTCCAGCGCTTCTTGCGCAGAGACTTCGCCAACGATGGCCCGGTTTACTTCGAGGCCGATCGCATCGATGACCTGGAAGGTGCCAGGATAGCGCGGACGCCCATCCGGCCATGCTGCCTTTGCGGACTCATACAGAGTTGGCGTCCAGAACTGCTCTTCGTTGATTTGTTCGTCCTGGAATGCCGAGTGACGCGAAGGTGGGCCACCTGCCAGCACGAAGTCTTTGTGCACTTCGGGAGACGCGAACCATTTGATGAAGTCCCAAGCAGCGTCTTTGTTGTTGGAGTGCGCATTGATGCAGAGAATCCAACCACCCACTGGCGGAACCGACGACTGGCCTTCAGCATGCGGGAACATTGCAACGCCAAAATCATCCGTCACTTTGGAGATTTCTGGATCGGTAAAGAGTGGTGTCCGCACTGACCAGTTATTGATTATCGCGACTTTACCTTGCGTAAATGCATTAGCACGCTCATCCCAAGCGAAGTTCTCGACGCCCGGAGGGCCATATTGAGAGATTTCGTTAAAGAACTCGACCATTTTCACGCCTTCAGGCGAGTTGAGCGTCGGTGTCAGATCACCATAGACGTCATCCGAGCCGATGAAGTTGGTCTTCCAAGGGCTGCCGCCTGCGGAGTAGATCCACTCGAAATACTGCTGACCTGCTGCTGAACCACGCTGGAAGTTCATGGCCATGCCACCTTCCAGTTCCGGGAAATCCGGGTTGTCGTGGAAGAGTTCTGCAGCTGCAAGCATTTCCTCAAACGTTGTCGGGGCAGCAAGACCCGCTTGCTCGAAGAGGTCTTTGCGATAGTGCAGCATGTGCCAGTAACCCGCGATGGGCAAACACTGACGCTGACCATCCCAGCTCGCCTGTCCGGCAAAGCTTTCCATATAGTCGTCCCATGCGATGATGCTTTCATCGGTTGCAGCGATGCGGTCCTCGACCGGATCTATACAGCCAGATTCAGCGAACTCGCCAACCCAAATGCCATCGATGAACAAAACGTCGTAGGTGTCATCACCCTGTGAGCAATTTAGGACCTGCTTTTCATACAGGCCGCCATAACCAAGATCGTCTTTTGCGACATTCGCGCCCGTACTCTCGCCAAACTCGGTCATGATTTCTCCGAGAGCGCCAGTGAATGGGTCGTTGATCAGCTGGATGCGCAGATCTACTCCGCTGTGATCGCCAAGCTCAGCCGACCAATCGGTCGCATGACCGTCGGCTAGCGCACCTCCTGCCATGGCGCTAGTCGCCAAAGCAAAGGCACAAGTGTTTTTGAGAAACTCTTTCATTGTCTCCTCCAAGTCCTCTCTATTGCGGTTCTTCGAACCTATTATGGTGTAAGACACACCCCTCCCGTTCACTTCGGACAGTGCCTCAGTGTTCGAAATCTTAATCATTTCAGCTCGGTCCGCTGTTACTCTCCGCAGCAACCGGACCTTTCATTTTGTACCCTTCGCCTACCCGCGAGAGTGCCCACCAAACATGTACCTCACGTCTGGATCCCCCCAATAATTCCCTTGTTCTTTGAGTTTTTGCACTGAATCGCGAACTACGAGTTCGCTTTCCAATACCGTGTTTTTGACGGCCCCACTTTGACCGTTGATCCTGCTGAGAAGTTGTGTCCAGACTGCGTCAGCGATCTGATCAACTGGCTGACGGATCGCGGTAACCTTTGTTCGCCGCGCCGACATCCACGCATAGTCATCAAATCCAACCACAGACATGCCAGACGGGATGTCGATCTTTTGGTCAGCAAGAAACCGTAGAATGGCCAAAGTCGTCATATCGTTCGTTGCACAAATTGCAGTTGGCGGATCGTTTGCCTCAAACCAATTACTCAGCAACTCTGCACCACGCTCTGGATCAGCGCCGAGTTCTGCAATCCGAATTGAACCCCCAAACACTTCCAAAGACTGCTGAACGCCAGCCGCGCGCTGACGGATTGGCTCGATCGACATATCCGAGGCGGCAATAAGTACGTTTCGGTGACCGAGTCCGCCGAGGCACTTCCCAGCCTGTTGGCCCGCTCCGACATTGTTGATAGTCACAGTGTCTACAACGTCAAAGCTAGCGACACGATCAACCAGTACACACGGTGGAACAGTGCCTTTCGTCAAGCGCTCGGGCAACTCGTCTGTACATGGGATTATGATTGCGCCCGCTGGGTCCCACGCCAGCATCGCATTCAGCCGACCATCTTCGACATCGCTGTTGTCGTCTGAATTGCCTACGATGATCTCGTAGCCATCGTCTCGTGCGAGGTGTTCAATATCTGTAATCAAAGACGTGAAGAAGGGGTCCGCAAGATCGGGTACGAGGATGCACACGACGGAGTTTCGGCCACTTCGCAACAAAGATGCCGCCTTATTCACAGTATAACCAAGTTCGTTAGCCGCCCGTCGTACTTTCGCTGCGAGATCATCGTTCACGGGCTTTCGACCACTGAAGACGTTGCTTACTGTAGCTGTCGAAACGCCCGCCGCCTTGGCGACGTCTTTGATTGATGTCTTTTTCATCTTTCCTCCCGGCAAATCGCCTGTTAAACGATTTACAGTAAAACGGTTAACTATCTCACTTCACTTTGTCAACCGTACACAGTATCTCGTTTAATTACTTGATATCGTTTGATAATAAATTTCTCTGAGTGTGAATAAAACAAATATCTACCGGTTAGAGACGACAAAGGATCAAGAGGAATCGCGAAAGCGCATTAATTTCGATGAAGCTAGAAGCAAGACAAGTAGCCGTCTTATTGCACCAAGATTCCAAAGCCCCAGTTGGCAAACTTTACCTCTGGCAGAGCGGCGAGGCTGATCCGATGTGGTTCGACGAGGAGTTTTTGGACGCTATCGTCGAACCCCTACCGGATGAGAGTTGCGAATGGGCGAAATGGAAACTTGGCGGGTAAAAAGAACGCGATGACTAACTCAACTAAGCTGGCAATGTCCGGATCCTTCACGATGCTCAAACCCAGCAAGAAACGATTGATGACACCTAAATGTTTAGAAAATCGGCTTGAGTAGTCCGTGCCTCCTATTCGGCTGCGCGAAGCTTCTCAGTTCCTGATTTTTTGTTTCTCTTTGTCACGTGTCAAATTGCTTCTTTGACTGGACCAATTTGGAAACTAGATCTTCCGACGAAGCAGATGGTTAGCCCTGCCAAAACAGTCCACATAATGAATTTTGAGGAAGCGCGATTTCTTTCGGGTGTACAAGGAAGCCTCCAATTAGAAGCATCTCCGTTTCCTACAAAGTTTGTACCCGTTCTGTTCAAATACATAGCAAATACTCTTTCGCTCTTTTTAACAGGGGATCGAAGCCGAAACGAACGTCACAACCAGAGGTTCACGAACCCTACAAAAACTTGAAAATTCCTACTGCTCATGCCTATTGGATGTGTGACCACAGTGTAGCCGCACATGTATAAATATATCTTGCGGTCATTTATATACTATCGTAGCTATGGGCTTCAAGTCGAATTGCCCGTTGTTGCGCCCATTGAGAAAGCGTGAGCCGGGCCATGAACTGGGACATCGAAGCACCAAATGTGGTTACG
>ERZ1740068.883-NODE-883-length-11421-cov-5.495337_pt1 | contig 11421 bp, 12 predicted proteins | sample MGYA00581735_ERZ1740068 | MGnify/ENA primary metagenome ERZ1740068 (study PRJEB43018, sample SAMN04849740) | marine metagenome | isolation source: floating plastic debris | place: Pacific Ocean | collected 2008-08-30 | study: EMG produced TPA metagenomics assembly... | reverse complement strand
ATTGTTGAGATTCCGAAGGATGTTTCATTAGTAGTGAAGGTAGGGACCTGAAGATGAAGTTCCCGGAAGCAGAGGGAAAAATAATTTTCAACTTGTACGACATACTCTTCAGAACTAGTTGAAAAGACTACTACTCAGTGTTATCCTTGCCCTGTTTTTATCGTAAATCCCTACCTAAAGTCGTTGAAAAATGTTTTTCAACCGACGATACTTTAGTTCCTCAAGAACTTTAGAAGTTCTTGAACAGTAGGCTTACCAAAGTTTATTACATTCCAAATAACAGAAATAATCAGTGGTAACAATACTACTAGTACCGGTGAATCGAACCCAAAAATTCCAAATGTAATCGGCTCGTCAGGGTCACGCGCTATAAATTGCATTGCACTAATTGCTCCCAAAAACCACACTGTAGGCACTCCCAAGGCATGGATTGCTAACCATCGAACGGTATAGATAGGATACTGTATTTGTGGCTGATTAGATTGGTTAGAAACGTTAGCTGTCATTGTCTTAAAATCTCCTTAAAAATCTTCGTTTACATTTACTAAGAAAGGCTGTCCTGATGAGAAAAACTATGTCCTACAGACACGTTGCGGCCAACATAAACATGTATGAAAGTGTTTTCTCTGTGCTCTTTCAAACCCTGCTCTGTTGATTTGTGCTCGATGGAGTAGGCTTTTTCAGTCAGTTCTAGTCAAGTGGCGGCGCTGAACCAGTAAACTGTTCTTGAAAATATTCATCAAGCTGTTGCTTTGCCTCAACTCGATTTTCTACGATGGGAGCTTTTCTTTGCTCTAATCCATAATATTGGTCGGGTCGAGGTGTACCAAAAGCATTGTAGGCAAGTCCTGTGCTAACAAACAACCACCCTGATATAAACACAGCCGGAAAATTAACAACGTGAAGCAGCCAAAACTGTGAATCGGTAACAATGTCTGATAAGGGACGCTCTCCAGTTGTACCTGACATATCATACTCTCCTATTAGAAGGTTAATGTTTTTAAATGCTTTATCCCATCAGCAAACGCTTAGGGATCATTTTCTTAACGAGATTAGCTGAAACTAAACGAAATTATTTTTAATAAAAGCTTAATTTAAATGAAAATATTTATCAATAATTTTTGCATTAAGATTTATTAAATTTGCAATTATTGCTACTCCAAGTAGAATCTCTCGTTATTACTCTCTTCTTCGGTAAATATTGTCTAATCCATGAATATAAAGAGTTAGGGAGGCTTTAAGGGAGAAGATTTTAGCCGGTAATCTTAGAGCGGGATAAGAGTAAGTCCGCTTAATTGTTTATATTAATACTTAGAATTTAATTTTCTGATTCTTGTGATAGTTATGAATAATTATCAATAAACTTATGCTAATTAAGATACTTAATATTTCCCAACCTGCCGGAAGTAACGAGGATGGGAATTATTTTTGACTCACGGGGAGAAACTTTACTCCAAGTTGTCGTGTAGGGTAATTTCTCCACAAGGGTTAGTTTCGTCGAGTTAGTATATTCCTACTTTCACAGCAAACTCAGTCCTTCCTTTCAAATTCAAAGTCGTTTTCTGATAAATGGGTCAACTAATTTCAAAATATCTAATCCTAAATCTACCCATCCATCAACCAAGAGCATATCAACTTGTTGATTGAGATTTTGCTCCCGTTTCCATTGCATTTCCTTCACGGATATCAACGTAATTTTCTAATCCTGCTTCAGCAATATTTAGTTTAGCTTGAATAACTTAGGACTGATTATTTTTGCCGAACTTCGTAGAAATGAGAGTTTGAGCATAAATTCACCCTCGTAAATAGGCAAAGGTATTTTTTTATGGAGTGTCAAAAGCTCAAACTCTCTTCCTTCCTGAATTCAAGCTTTGCCAGCACTACCGAACAACCTTATTTTCTCAATAATCACCTCTTGCATAGCTTCGGTTGCTGCTTTTTGACAATCTAAGAGGTCACTTTGAGATTCAGTTTTTCCGAACTTTCGCCAAAACTGGAGATACTTTTGCCGTACTTCAGTATTAACGTTAAACTTAGAAACTCCTAATTCAATTGACTGCTGAATCATTCTAGCAGGTAAACCAGAAGCACCGTGTAACACCAAAGGAATATCAAGTTGCTGACGAATCTCCTTCAGACGCCCGAAATCTAATTGGGGTTCGCCGTAATATTGACCATGAACATTACCAATAGTGACAGCGAGAAAATCTACTCCTGATTCTGCTACGAATTGCTTTGCTTGGTAGGGGTTGGTCATTTTTGCTTCTTTTTCGGCAACAGTCATTCCATCTTCTGTACCGCTAATTCTGCCTACCTCCGCTTCGACTGTAGAACCCAATTCATGGGCTAGAACGGTCATTTCGGTGGTGAAAGCAAGATTTTCTTCAAACGAATGCATAGAGCCATCAGCTAAAACTGATGTGACTCCTGCTTCTAAAGCTGTTTCGATAATAGTGCGATCGCCACAATGATCTAAGTGAACTGACATCGGAACTTTTGCTTGCTTTGCTGCTTCTAAAAAAAGCGCAATCATCGAAGAACCGCCGTAATTTAATACATCAGGCAGGATTTGAATAATGGCGGGACTATTTTCAGCTTCGGCAGCATTCACAACTGCTTTGACTCCTTCGAGATTATACAAGTTGAAAGCACCAATGGCATAGGAATGTTTTTGGGCTGTCTCTAGAAGTTCTTTGGTAGAAGTAAGCATAAAGATAGTTGCCGTTATTATCGGTTTTTATAAAGATACCAAATTAGTTTTATTAAAGAAAACATACAAGTGCGAAGCGTTCGCCATATGTCTGAAGCATCACACGGGAGCATATCGCAGCCACTAGTACCCCTTCCGGAAAGTAAGAAGTAAGAAGTAAGAAGTTTGATATCTTCGGCTTTTTAGCCATTTTTAATGGTTGCCTTATTTACGCCGACTTATACTAGGTATTTTATATTGCAATAATTTCTTATTTACTAAAAAGTTATTGATAATTTATAGCTTTTTATATGTATCCTCCAATAAGTTGCAAGAGACTACTAGAAATCGTCAATAATAGGATTGTTACCAGAGTCAGGTTGAGAAATGAGGGCAGAAGGCGGATTTCAAAACAGTCACTTTTGATACTCGTTTATTACTAAAATACTCTCTTATATAAGCATTAAAGCGCCTTTTCTCAAAGCATAGAGCTATATATACATAGTAAAATATTTAACATTTCAATGTTTATACGCATAAAAAACATCAAGCCTTATACCTTCATATTTCTGCCTACTTAAAATCGCTTTTGAAGAAAAAAGATACAATATTTAACAATAAAACTGTTTACAAATGAAAATATTTGTCATTTAATAGATGTTGTTAGCGAATAATAAAAGCTTCTAATTAAAGAGAATATTTTGCAATTAAGACAAAATTAACTTTGATTAGGTAGCGAGTTTCTATAGGGATACCTTATGAACTACATATGGTCAGATCCGCGTCTCCTGATAATTATGTCACCAATATTCAATGCAATTATTTGGGGTTTAGGTGTCTATATATATTCAGAAACTCTTCTTGATAAATAATTTCAGGCATTGCTGAATCATAGGATGATTTAGTTATATTTTGAACAGAGTATTAATAGTTTCAGATGCTAGTTCATCTCGCATTTATGCAATACCTAATTTCAGACCAGTACTATATTATGATGGTGTGTTTATAATGTTCATACCTGTAGCTAAGTCTTTGATAATTTTCCTTTTTGCTATAGTCTTTAGTATTTGTGCTAGCATTCCTCCTGTTCATGCAACGACATTTTCTTTTAAATCACCTGGAAAACCAGGAAATGAAGGAGTTTTAACGGGTAAAATTACTTACGATCAAGATGCTGTGAATCTTGCCTTAAATAAACCGAATAGGAGAAGTAGTTCTTTAACGCTAGAAGAGTTAGGAAAAGATCCAGAATTCAAGTTTGAATACATTTCTCCATATTCAGGAGTTAAGCATACAGAAGAGACTCTTTGTGATAGTAGTTTCGCCAATGATATTAATGATACTGCCCCTAATTCATTATACTCTTCTATAGATAAAAGAGGTCCTTTTTTCCAGTTTAGTACTCCTGAAGAGGTAGGTTCTTTTTATTTAGTATCATGTGTGGGTGATAGCGGTAATTTAGATTCATCAATTTCCGAACGTGATAGCTCAGTAGCTTTTAGCGAACTTCAAATTGTATTCGGACGAGGATTACTGATTGATGCAAATAATACGGGAATAAAAGCTGGTCGTTTGTATCAGAAAAAATTTCCAATAAATTTTAAATTTGAAAGTGATTAAATAAAGTTGATTGTTTTAGGACTCTGGTGAGTATAATTCGTAATATCACCCTCCGGGTGACGCAAGCTAGGTAATTTGTAATTCGTAAATAGTGAGTGGAGTTTCCATCACTTTTATTCTTGGTGATGTTAGCGCTGCTTGTCCGTAAGACATAGTTATTTCATGAGAGTCTACTTCTAATTCAGGTATTCCCTTTCGGAAAAAAGTTTTCATCACCACGTATAAAAAAGATTAATGTTTCCGCTCAAATCTTGTCCCCTGGTTTTTTCGATCATTTTTGTGTTTTAGAGAAATCTTCTATGATATTGCAATAAAAGCATGAAAAAGCAGTTTATTTTTAAATTATTCTCAGTCTTTATCATTTTATGGATAAACTGGGTAAATGTAGCTTACTCTGAAACAATTAGCTCTTCTAACAATCAATTATCAAGATATTCAAAAACTGATATTTCAGTGCAAGATTTACGTAAAAGTTGTACTTCTTCTGATGGAATAGATGGTATCTTGTTTTGTCAAGAATTAGTTAAAGCGACTCCATCTGACCCAGAATCTTGGAATTATTTGGGATATAAATATTACAATTACCAAAAATATAAGGAAGCTTTATTAGCCTATGGACAGGCTTTAGATTTAAATCCAAAGTATTCTTTAGCTTTGGCGAATATGTGTGGTTTACTAAGTAAAATTAAATCTTACGATTTAGCTCTAAAAGCTTGCGATTATGCTTTAGAAAAAGATTCCTTTTGGGGCTTAGAGGGGAAAGCTCTAGCCTTAGATCATAAAGGAAATATTTTGTTTAATTTAGGTCTTTACCAACAATCTCTAAATGCTTTTGATAGCGCTCTTGCTGCTAACCCTAACTACGATAATGCAAGTATTAATCGCTCTATTATATTGAATCACTTAAAATATTTTGCTCGTAAAAAAATGTGGCTCTCCAGTAGCTAGTATCACTACGGGTCAGTCAAAAGTCAAAATTAAATAAAACTCTTTTAATAACCCAAGTTGCGGGTTCTAAAATATAAATTTACTATTGAATATAATAGCCCACCATAAAGTTGTGTTTGCGCGTAATGCAAACACAATTTTAACTAACTTAAGAAAGTAAATAAGGACGAAACTCCAGCGCAAAATTTTTAGCATTAATCGAGGGTGCTAGTAGATATAAAAAATTACCTTGGTCTGGTTTAATGGGAATATATTTCTTTATAAAAATCGGTATTTATTTTATCCCATTTTATTCCTTTAGCAGTGAATAATCCCGTTAGTTTTAGTAGATAGTGGAGAATTAACCGAGGAGTTTGGTTATTAGCTTCTTGATGTAAGCGTTGTAAAACTTGTTCAATTTTTAGGTCATTGATGACAGTTGAATTTGTGTTTTTGCTCATGATTAATATCTGAAAGTTAATATATTATTTTATATTGAGTTTCCATAGTCTGGCTTTTTGTTGAGAATTCCACAGCCTATTATATAATCCATCAGCATTTTTTATCAGTTCCTGATGTTTACCTTTTTCTACTACCTTGCCATTATCTATAACTATAATTTGGTCAACTGAAGTTATAGTGGAAAGACGATGAGCAATAATTATTAATGTCCTAGATTCTACTAAAGAATTAATAGCTTGTTGAATTAAAAGTTCATTTTCTGGGTCTACTGAAGCTGTTGCTTCATCTAGTAAGATGATGGGAGCATCTTTTAAAATTGCTCTTGCAATAGATATACGCTGCTTTTCACCTCCGGAAAGGCTTGTTCCACCTTCTCCAATGACGGTTTCATAACCATTAGGTAAATTAGTAATAAACTCATGACATTGAGCAGCTTGAGTTGCCGAAATGACTTCTTCAAAAGTCGCTTCAGGTTTACCAAATTTAATATTATTCAAAATGGTGTCATTAAATAGGTAAACATCTTGAAAAACAATACTAATTTTAGATAAAAGTTCATCGATTTTTATATTTTTAATATTTACACCACCAACCAAAATTTCACCATTATCAACTTCCCAGAATCGAGCTATCAAATTTGTAATTGTAGTTTTACCAGAGCCAGAAGGACCAACCAAAGCAGTTACAGTATTTTGTGGAATCTGAAAATTGATTGATTGCAATACATTCAAATTCTCGTAGCTAAAATCAACATTTTTAAATTCAATATCAAATGAATTTAGTTGATATGATTCAGTTGGTTCAGGTAATTGCGGCTGATTGAATATTTCTATTACCCGTTCTAAAGACACATCCATCATTCTTGTCATGGCAGAAAGTTCAAATAGTTCAGATAAGGGTTCGTAAAATCGTAAACCTACTACAAGAAATAGTAAGAAGGTAGAAGTAGTTATCTCTCCACCAAAAATGGTGTAAATTCCAACTATAATGATGATGAAAAAACCTAATTCCAAGAAACCAGAAAAAGCAATTGAAGGGGTTGCTAGCTGATTTACTAAATTAATATTAGCTTGCTTATAAGAATGTAAAGCTGTTTCTAATTTTTCAAATCTAGCCCCTGTTTGATTGAATGCTTTCAGAACAGGAAGTCCTTGAATATATTCAATCATTCGAGAGTTGGTTTCTACTAAAGATTTTTTTTGTAATTTGGTTAATTTATTAAGTAACTTCTGATTGCTAAAGTAAATTACAATTGCAATAGGAAAACCAGCAATAGTTGCTAAAGCTAAACGCCAATCAATCAAGAAAAGAAATATGGCAATAAAGATAGGTGTTGCTAGTGCGCTAACAATTTTGGGATAAACTACACTAGGAACATCCTCTATTTTACACATATCATCAGTCATAAGTACGTTTAAATCACCAACTTGCTTGGAACTGAAAAATCCCATAGGTAATTTACGGATATGATTGCCTAATTCTAAACGTAAATCGCCAATCATTTGGGTACCATTGACAAAATTAACAGAGTTCGCAAAATACAGGAAAATTCCTTGCAATATAAGACATAGAGCAGTAGCTCCTGTTAATAGTAAAGCTCGTTGAATATCAATTGATTTTTCAAATAATTCTTTAAGGATGATATAAACGAAATAATAAGGACTTGCTGCAAATATAGAAGAAATAACTTGCAGTAGTATTCCCCGAATAAATAAAGATTTTCTCTGGGGGGCTAAATCAAATATATTGTTAGTCATGATGAGTTTTTTCAGTAAAATTCAATGAATTTAAAATTATTTATAATCGGTATTTTATGATTTGAAAGTCCAATTTTGTGCAGTCTCATGGGCTTTCCACATTTTTTGGAACAGGTAGTTTCTATTAAGTAAATCTTCGTGCTTACCTTGACCATCAATTCTACCTTCATTTACCACAATTATTTGCTCTGCTGAGGTAATTGTTGAGAGTCGATGAGCAATAATCAGTAATGTTTTATTTTTGATTAATGTGTTGATACTTTCTTGAATTTGGGCTTCATTTTCTGGGTCTATATAAGCAGTCGCTTCATCTAAAATAATTATTGGAGCATCTTTCAAAATTGCCCTAGCAATAGAGATTCTTTGTTTTTGTCCACCACTTAATTTTGCACCTTTTTCTCCAACAATTGTTTCATAACTGTTAGGCATTGCCTCAATAAATTCATGACAACGAGCAGCTTTTGCTGCTGCAATTACCGCTTCTTGATTTGCATTCTGATTACCCATGCGGATATTTTCATAAATACTGTCATTGAATAAAATCACATCTTGAAAAACAACAGCAATTTTTGACATTAAATCTACTGTTTTCAGGTTTTTGATATTAATACCACCAAGACAAATTTCTCCAGAATCAACATCCCAGAAACGAGCAATTAAACGAGCGATAGTAGTTTTACCGGAACCTGATGGTCCTACGAATGCTGTAATACCACCCTGGGGAATTTTGAAATTCACACCATGCAATATTTCTGTTTGATTATAGGAAAAATCAACATCTTTGAATTCTATATTTAAATCTTGTGGAATACTTGATTGTTGAGGCTCTGGGATAGCTGGTTGATTTAGTATCTCAAAAATCCTTTTCATCCCTTCTTGAGTCTGTACGAAAGTTCTAACTGTAAATAAGAGTTTGATTAAAGGAGCGCAAAGACCTATTCCTAATAGTAGGAAAAGAATAAAATTAGGAGTTGAGAGAGTACCTTTATTTATCAACCAAATACCTAATGGTAAGATAAAAATTATATTGGCGGTAATACTAATTGTAAATAAAGACATTGGAAATAAAGATATTTTTGTCCAAAATACTTGATAATCCTGGTATTTTTTGACAGCATCTTTAAACTTTGTAAAGGATTCAGTGGTTTGAGTAAAAGCCTTAATTACCGGCATTCCTTGTACATACTCAATAATATTGGAGTTCATCACATCTTTGAGTGAGAAGAATTTTTCTGTAATTGGTTGTAAGTCTTTAAATAATAAAAATTGACTCAGAAATGTAATTGGTAAGGCTCCTAATGCTGCTAAAGCCATTCGCCAATCAACTGTAAATAAATAAATAGAAGTAGCAAGAAAAGTAGTAATTAAGCCTATTCCTTCTGGTATACCATGAACAATGGTTAATTCGAGATATTCTACATCTTCATTCATGATTTTTTGTAGAGTACCAGTAGTACGATAATTCAAATATCCTAGAGCTAATGTACTCAGTTTTTCTGAAAGTTTAATTCTTAAGTCATATAAAATTTTATAAGCAGCAATATGAGATATCACACCACTAATCCATAAAATACTCCAGCGAGTTACAACAACTATGAAACTGATAATAACGAGTTTCCAAATATATACTTGGTCAATTGGTGGATTAATCAAAGCAGTAGCAATTAGATAAACCACAATAAAGGGAACCAACCCCATTCCTGTAGCAAGAATAATCAGTAAAGTACTAGCGATGAATTGGTTTTTGTAAGGTGCTAATAATGGAAAGATACTAGGAGAATTATTTGCAGTCATATTTATATTATTTTTCTAGTTTGATTACAGAATTAATGTAGAGACGTAAAATTTTACGTCTCTACCTCGGGTTGTAGCTGACGCATATTTAATTTTCGGAAAGGTCTATTCAAAGTTTTCCAAGCGCTATCTATGCACCCGCTCTTAAAAATTTCTTTCTTTTTCTTCCTTTGTTTTTTTAAGTAAGTCGGCGTAAAAAAATATTTCTATGTTAAGAAAAGTAACATAGGTAATACCCTTCTACCTATTGCATGACAGCCTTTTTGAGGGCTAAATTTTCCGTGCCGACCTACTTACTTCTCCCAATTTATATCAATTCCGGTTGCACCGGAATTATAAAAAAAACCGCAGAGAGCGCAGAGAACACAGAGAAAAGAGGAAAAAGAGGAAATCTAAATCATTCCGATATAAACGGAAACGATATTATTTTTTACCAATAAGCTGTGCTGAATTTCCTATCTTGGTTTTTTTAATTTTTGTGAAGCCTGCATCAGACATCCATTGCTTTATAGCGGGTGTCGGATGAGTTCGGGTTCCCATCATCGTAAAATAAAGTAAGGAACTCCATCCGGCAACCATCTGTATTTCTTCGTCCTCACCTGGAAAATCAACATCATTCGTAACAATCAAACCTCCTGGTTTTAAAGATTCAAAAGTTTTTTTGATGATTGTCTGACATTGCTGGGCTGTTAAACAATGAAGCATGTTTGAAAGCAGAGCAAAATCATAGTCACCACCCCAGTCGGTCTCAAAAAAGTTTCCCGTTATGTAAGATATACGTCCTTCGAGTTCTGCTTTTTTGATCTCTGTTTCACCTTCGGCGGCCGATTCCGGTAAATCCAGGATAATCGCTTCAAGATTCTGATATTTACGGCAAAAAGCTATGCTATATTGAGCCGGACCTCCCGCGATGTCGAGCATCTTCTGCGGGGGGGTGTCGAATTTTACTTTTTTTAGCAATGCTTTGGTCGGTTCCCCCGAAACGCCTTTTAGAAAGGTCAAATAGTGTGACCAGGAACTTGGCGTGATCGGTGTAAAATGGAAATTCTCGACTTCCCCTGTTTTGACGGCTTCGTCCAAATGTTCAAATTTTTTCGCCACGTCGGGAGTAAATATCATCATTGCCCCTGCCATCTCCGACATCTTCCCGTCGAAAGATTTCCGAAATGCACGGCTAATCTGAAATTTGCTGTTCAGTCTTTCTAAATACCCGAACGCCGTTAGGGCTTCAAGCAACACCTGTATACCGTGTTCATCAGCTTCGATTGTTTCAGCAACCTCCTTGACGGACATACTGTTTTTTTCCAAAAGTGAAAAAATCTCTAATCTTTGTGCCGTTAGAACTGCATTAGTAACAACGGTTGAGAAAAACGGTACAATCGCCATCTCCGGCAACATTTTCGTCCCTAGGATTAGCTTTTCGATTATATTTTCTGCTTTGAATCCAATTTTCATAGCAAACCTCTTTAATCTCGGATGTCGTAGTGGCTCAGAAAAGACAGAATTTTTTTTCCTTATCTCAATTCATATTGTAAATAACCAACGCCAGAATTTTAAAGGTGCTGCAAGCGCTAGCACCTCAGAGTGAGCGACTATTAGGCTTAATTTTTCTGCTGTTTAATCCAATCTTCAGCTTCTTGGATACTACCAAAAGCTTGACCTAGACAACCAAACATTTGTTTGATTACTTTAGGTGCCATTGGTTGCATTTTAGCTAACATTTCGCTAGAGTCGATCACCATAGCCACATTTGAGCAATATTGTGCAATGCGAGGTTTATTCTCATTAACCCATTGTATTTCTATTGTATGAGCTTCTTTTGAATCATTGCTATGGGCTAGTTCAGCGTTAGTTTGATTAATAATTAAGCTAAATTTTTCTTCACGGGAGAGCCAATTCTCAAAGTTTTGCAAGTATTCTTGTACATCTTCAAGGGTTCGCACTCCATCAAAATTAACGTAAATGATTGGCCATGTTTTATCGTTAATTGTCAGCATAATTTTATTTCTCCACATTAATAAATTAATTACAGAAAAGTGTGAGGATGCATAGAGAGGTAAAGATAAAAGTTTGCTTGAAAGAGTTAATAAATTAGCAAAATTTTATCTTAAAACCTACTCGTAAATTGAACACCATAAGTAGATGGAGCACCATATGTACCCTGAAGTCCAG
>ERZ1740068.882-NODE-882-length-11457-cov-7.827574_pt1 | contig 11457 bp, 11 predicted proteins | sample MGYA00581735_ERZ1740068 | MGnify/ENA primary metagenome ERZ1740068 (study PRJEB43018, sample SAMN04849740) | marine metagenome | isolation source: floating plastic debris | place: Pacific Ocean | collected 2008-08-30 | study: EMG produced TPA metagenomics assembly... | reverse complement strand
AGCCTGTTGCCAAAGCCATAAGAAGGCAGGCAACAGTCAAGAGCTGTTGCCCAGCGTGGATTGTTGCCAAGTATTGAGCGTTGCCAATGAAGTAGCGTTGCCAATGAAGTAGCGTTGCCAATGAAGTAGCGTTGCCAATGAAGTAGTGTTGCCAAGCTTGAAGTGTTGCCAAGCTTGAAGTGTTGCCAAGCTTGAAGTGTTGCCAGGTATAGCGTGTTGCCAACCGCAAGGCGTTGACCAGCATGAAGTGTTGCCTTTTTCATTTTTAAGTTCGGGCAACCGTATCGACTCCCTGTTGCCCAAGGTTTAGGTAATTTGGTTTTCTTTTTCCAAGTTTTGGCAGGGAGGAAGCAGGGCATCCTGCGCTTTGCGAAATGCCATTGGGGGCACCAGTTTTCATGTGATGTTGGGGGAGAAGCTCACTCCCTGGTTAGGGTTTTACCCAAGAATGGGGTAAAAAGCATCCGGCTTTTACCGCTGCGCCATCGAGTTTCGATCCAAATTCCTGCTTAAAATGAAAAGTTGACGAAGTGATTTCAAAAAAAAATCAAGAAAAATAAAATTTTTTTTGACCGTATTTTCACTCACCCAATGCACTACTTTTACCGTATTTCTACTAGGTTTCTTCGAAGTGTTGCCAAAATCAGTGGCAACACCATCTGGTAAATTACCACGGCCACTCTTTTATCATTTGCTACCGTTCACCCATTCCTACTTGCGCAAGGCAAGCTGTTTGTGCCTTGCTTTTCGCCACAAAAAAGGCAACACAAACGCACCACTTTGAGGTTGAGAAATCCAGCAATTGCAGGCACTTTGGACGAAAAGACGGAATAATAAAGTGGAGTGTTTTCCGGTTGTTTAGAGCAGACAAGGTTCCAACCACTCTACGTTCACTAAAACCATTTTTGAACCATGTCTAAACATCAATACATCGCCAAGCTGTTTCGGTACGTCCGACACCACCGTGAAGAATCGTTACGGGGATTTGCCCAACACTTTGGCGTAAACGTCTCCACCCTCCATCGATGGGAGCGCGGCACCCGGCGGCCCAAATCCAGGTATGTACAACGCCTGATCGAGTTGAGCCCTTGTAAAAGTTACGGCGATTTGTGGAACCGGGTCTACAACGTCAAATAAAAACCAATTAAAACTGAATGGCTTATGAAACACGACCGGGCTAAAGGATGACATCCGGTACTTCCCAAGGATGTAAAGAAAGAACGGAAGCTGTTTTTAACTACCATAAGTTTTGAATTATGTTGAAGAATCTGAATGAAATTCCCAATGCGGAATTGATTGAAATGCGTGCGAAGTTTCGCACCCTGGCCAAATCGGCCAAAATTGAATCGGCCAGTCGAGAAAACCGTTTGAGTAACCGCTTGGAGCGTCAAGACGAAGACGCTACCGTTTTGAGCCACCTGGAGGCGGCAGTAGCCGATGCGAAAGGCATCCGGGACGACCTGGTCTCCGGCGGATACAGCGATTCGGTAGACAAGCAAGACAAGGCCATTGAAGAAGCGGAAACGCGACTCAAAGACTACCTTTCATCTTCGAGTGCCATCTCCAATGAGAATGCCTACGTTGAGCAAGGTGCTGTAGACGAAGCCAGCTATATGTCGCAGTATTGGACCGACCTTGTGGCGGCCATTGATGCGATTCTTGTTGACTAAACATCGCTTCATTCCTAAACTTTTAGATTAGGATTTTATCAGGTGCCCGCCAATAGTTCCCGCCCTTGCCACGCGCAATGGCGGGAGCTGGCGGACGGGCATCCAACGACCACTCGTACCTCATAATAAGGACAAAGGAACGCCTCCTATCAAAAGATGTGCACCGCCAGGAAAACAACCCCATGGCCGCTGAAAACTTACAAAAGGTGGCCGCCAGATGGGTTCCAAGTTTTTTAAGGCGCATCCTTTAGTCCTCCTGATTGAGCAGGACTACTGCCCTCCAAGCGAAAATACCGCGCGGAGGGCAGTTTTATTTTGACCGTAGTGGTTTGGCAACGGCAAGGCGTTGCCCAGCCTATAGCGTTGCCCATTGTAGCGTGTTGCCCAGCGTGGATTGTTGCCAAGTATTGAGTGTTGCCAAGCGCAGAGTGTTGCCAGACTTTGTGTGTTGCCTTTTGTCCGATTCCACTTGGGCAACAGTAGCCGGAGGTGGTTGCCAATAACGGATGAGATAAAGGAAATGGGAGCGTGCCGGCAAGTGGTAACATACTTTGACTTGGTCTACTCAAGTACTAATTCTTATCCAGATATTGACTCGGAGTGGAGCATTTGCAGAATTGATCCATCAAGGTATGATCGTATTCGTTCGTGGTGACATTTCTTTTTCTAAACAACAGTTTTGGAAACAAATCCCCCATTGTTCCTAATGCCTCTCCTTCATTGATGTGTTGCGAGGAAGCAACGAAAACTGTATCCAGGAGGCGGAATTCAAAATAGCTATCTCCTTCCAGTGTTTTAAGAACTATATCGCCTAAAGTGGGATTAACATTGATGACCACTCCCTCGGCAATGCTATAAACCATTTTATTCTTTGAAGGAGTTATGTACCACCAGCCTGAGGGTTTCGTATAGTGCGCAGGTCGCAAAAAGGACAACTTTCCCCCTTTTAAGGGGCAGTTGCATGCGTCCAACGTTGGTTGTTGCACAACAAAGGAGCAGATACTCAGCACCAGGCTTGCAACCGCTATTAATCGAATAGTCCTATTCATTGTATTGTTGTGAAAGTAGAGTCGTTAATCTTCTGGAAACGAAGTCTGGTGACCTTTAGGCTTAGTTCGCGAATCTGATATGTTCTACACTCAAACCGATAATGTTGTTTTAGGTAAAAATTATGGGTTGTCAACTGTATAAAGAATTCCACCGTTGTACAGGATTGTCAATCGGCCCTGTTCAGGAAAGTATAAAATATAATCCTGTATTTGAACGAAGTCCTCATTGTAAAGCTCAGGATAGTATCCTGAAATCGCAACAGTGTAATCAAAATATTCAATTCTAAAATATTTCCCGTGTCTGCTAAAAAGGATATAAGATAAAAAACGAATGGCGCTACTACTACTTTGAAAGTAAGCTGCACATAAAAAGTGGTTGTTTGCAGAAAATTTAAGGAATGACATTGTTAGGATTGAATGGATCCTCAAAAAATGCAACAAGTGCCTTTTTGCTATCTGATGTTAGGAAGCGGAATGAAATGTGATAGTAGTTATATAAAGAGTCATTCTCATTGTTAAGGTAAGCTATAGATTTCTCTCTTTGAACAGGATATCCAACGAATTCCTCAATAACGCCTATGCCACTGGTATCGTAGAGATAATGACATTTTCTACAGGTATACCCATAGATATGATTACCATTAACAGCATAACTATAAGAATAAGGATATTGATGTTCTGTGTAATTTAGAACGTTTTCAGAGAGATATGCAGCGGTGTCTATTACTATTGCCTCTACAGGAACTCTATCTATGTAGAGTTCTTCGTAAAGAGGAGATTTAGTTTTTAAACTATAATATTTTGTTTTTATTGCATGTCTTTTCTTTCCAGAAAGTGGTTCATTAATAGGAGCAAAGAAATTGATTCTCATAGTGTCTCCTATTGAATCGATTGTTACCCATTCTCCGACTTTGTATCCATTTATCCAATGTTGTTTTGTTATAGATCCGTCGTATTCATTAGTATCAAGCCAGATCCCATGTTTTTTTCCAGCAAAGTCAAAATCATTAATGTTTGGTTTACAGCTAGTAATTGCCACAGCTAACGCTGTGAACCAAAATAATCTATTAATAACTATTTTCTGCACTTGATCTAACTATTTTTCCAACACTTGTATTAGGAAAAAACCTTTCATACGCTTTCAGTAATTGGTCTCCTCAATATGGGACTGATTTTCCAGTGTTTTCTGGTGATGTGCCGCTAAAATGAATTGATTTTTATCCAATAATGACCATGACAATATAATCTTTTTACGGTGTGCGCTTTAAAACGTTAACCCGCTTTGGTGATGTGCACCTACCCTGCTTATAGCTTTAAATAGCTAATAGTGTTTCTCTTTAATCTTCCTACCCTTTCTGAACTTGATTTTCTTGGTTAGTGTACCGTCTGTATTGTATTCTTTGAACCATCCATGGTAAACTCCATTTTTAATTGGTCCGGTAGCAAACAGTGTACCGTCAGGATGAAAAAAATATAGATTTTGATTAACTAATTCTCCGTGGGAATAATATTGGGCATACTTCAAATTTCTATCGGGGGTTGGAAAATATCCAGCATCAAGGCCGTTTTTTAACCCATTAGTATAAGTTGTGGTCTCAATTACCACTCCTGTATTCTTGTAAAATGTTTTGGAAACCCCCGTCAACTTTCCTTTTACATATTGATTTACTTTACATATATCTTGTGCAACTGTGATGGTCTCCAATCCTTCTTTATTACCATTCTCGAAATGACAAACTTCCAGCGTGTCGTTCCCACTCATGGAAATGAATTTTCCATGCGGAAGGTAATTTAGGAGAGTCCCCTGATGGATAAGAGTTGAATCACTAACCTTGAAAATTTTAAATTCAACAAAAGTATTTTCTTTCTCTACATATTTTTGCTGTAAAATATATAATTTTTCATTTCTTACAATCAAGTTATTAGTAGAGTCAAATTCTGCATGATTGACTGAATCAATTTTTCCTTTGATAAAGTTAAAAAACTTATCCCCTGCGATGTTTTCACCTGATTCCGAAGGAAAGAGAAACTGTGGCAATTGAGGATATGCAAAGAAGGTGAGGCAATTGATAATGATCATCCAACAAATTCTAAGGCACCAAATACTATCTGCCCTCCGGCAAAAAGGATAGCATAAATGCCTGGTGGGGGATGTAGCTAAGGGCATAGTGTTTTGAGTTCCTTCGGGTTGGTGTTCAACATTAGCTAAAATACTAAAAACCTGACCATGGAATGGGCCAGAAGAGGGGACCGCGTCTACAGTTGGAAGCGCTCATGCCCCGAGCATTGGGGTCTTTATTTCAAGCAACGAAATGTGGCTACCTTATCAGCGAAAAAGATAGAAACTAGTCAAAGCTCATGCTGGTCAAAAGGTAGAGTATATTGATGTGGTCAAAAAGTATCAAAAGGATAGGGTAAAACCGGCCAAGGCCAACCGGAGCGGTCGATGCAAGGTTTGGCTTGGGTAATCGAAAAAGAAAACGATAATAGGTCAAAAGGAATCCTTTGGCTTTATCTATCTGTGTTTTTTCCTTGGATCAGTATTTACATCGAGAAGCGTATTTTAGGAAAATATCATTCGTACGCTTTTAGAAAATTTTTTTCCCATATTTGGGGATATTTTTCCAGCGTTTTCTGGTTGTGCATCCTGCTTACAAATGTTAAATTTTTCTTAGTGTTCATTAATATATATTTTTGACATTTTACCAGTATTGGGGTTGCCAACTAAAATCCATTCCTCTTCTACTTTAATAATTTTAGAATTTTCCCCGATAGGAATGTTTTTCTCATTTTTTTTAAAAGTCTTATTTAAAGTTCTTTTGTTCCAATCCATTGGGTAAATCGACAAAGTATAATTGTTTATGTAGAAATTACTTAATATGAAAATTAAACCGAATTTTGGGGAATACGAAATGTCCTCAATGTCAGGTCTTCTCAAGAAATAATGGATATAGTTTTCAATATTATCGACATAGTAAGATTCAAAAACACCTTCTCCAGCTTTCTGCCAAGCCACAATAATATCCCGAGAGTCATCTAAATAAAAACCATCTGCACTATCTATCTCTGCATATTTGATGGAATCTAACTTGAGCGGATTGAGATTGGTTTTGAATAAGAAAGCTCCTTGTGTTGTGAAAATGCACTCCTCTTTTTGGCAGTAAACGATGTTTTGATACGAATGATGTCTAATTGTGTCACCGTTTATGGTAATTGACCTGGTGTTTTGATAGAAGATATAATCAACATCTTTTTTTGTGCTGGAATAAAAAACCTTACATCCTACTATAGTATAAAGTAGCAGTGCTATTAGTGTTTGTCTCATGGTATATTACTGCTAAAACTCCGTGTATCAGTCGTTTGGGACGTTGAGATTGGTGTTCGGTTGCCAGTAACAGTCACCTCAACACCAGCAATTTTGGCACGATTGGTGCATCCATCAGGCCAGTTTGGACGCAAAATCCTACTGAGTCTAAACCTTCTCCCAAATGTAGCATAGGTTTCGATAGAGCTCCAAGTTTATTGTTGTTTTTAGAGCTTTCCTGAAACCCAATTTAAGCGCATTTAGTTTGTTTTTTTTCTTTTTGGCTTTTCCAATGATGAATCGAGGTGGGGTTTTAATGTTTTCTATTGATTTATACTATCCTCAGAGTAGCTCTTATTAGTATAAAAAAAACAAACCCCGATAAAAGCCCGGTAATCAGGTAAATAAGTAACTCAATTAGCGTTGCATGCCAGCTGAAAAAGGCATCTGGGTGGAATTTCATTTTAATTATAACTAACAGCTTATAGCTCCATAGAGTTAATGCTATGAATATGAAAAAAAGACTACTTTGCCAAAGTTTTACAGTTGCTAACTGTTTTTTCATATTCTACAATTTGCCTGGTTTTTATTATGAGATAATTTACCATTTTTTGAGGTTCTTATTTTTGCATTGCTATCCTACAAGAGCTTCAAATCCTAAACCATTACCAGTGCATTGACCGAATGACTCATATGCTCATAAGCTTTTCTACCAACCGAGCGGCATAGATCAGTAGAAGAGGGCGAATTGACAGGCATAACAATGGGGATATTTCCCGATTGATGATGGATGAATGCAATGTAGCAAAATACCCGACATGTTTCAGACCTAAGCGGGTGGAACCATACAAGTAGTGTAGGCTATGGTTGCATACTTATTTTAAATTGACTCCACTAGTTGGGTCGTGATCCCTATACTCATGAGATAGGTGTCCCTGTTAGTTTATCCGATTGGAAGTGGGTGCAATGTGTAGGCTTTTGGCCGACCCAAACCTTACCCACTGGCCGGTGGCCAGCATCGCCCATTGGGCGGCCCGGCAAGGGCAGGTGATCGCATCGTTACAGACTTGGTACCGCTACCGCAAACTCTTCGGCCTGCACCGGCCAAGGTGCGCCAAACCACCGCCTAAGCCAGGCCTGAGAGCCAATCTACCCAACCAGTATTGGCACGCAGACATCACGATCAACAAAACAGGAGATGGGGTTCGCAACTACCTTTATATTGTGGTGGACAATTATTCTCGAAAAATCTTGTCCTGGCGCATTTCTGGTCGTGTGTCAGCGGTGGGCTGTGTGGCGACCTTATGCGCAGCCAGGGCCAAGGGGCGCGGTCTGGTGGGTAGGAGCTGTCCATTGACCTGATCACCGATGGTGGTCCAGGAAACGTCAACTGCACCGTTGATGCTTTTTTTAAGGGAGAAGGTGGTGCGCATGAGGCGCAAATTGGCTTTGGAAGACATCGCCTTTTCAAACAGCATGGTCGAGGCGGCCAACCAGCTGATCAAATACCGCTACCTGTTTCCGGCCAGTTATTCATGATGTTAACGCAGTGCGGCCACACCACCAGTTGAAAGGCATAACACCGGCTGAAGCTTATGCTGGTCATAAGGTGGAATTGGTTGATGTGGCCAAAAAGTATCGAATGGCTCGAGTAGGGCGGGCCATGGCCAACCGGAGCGGTCGATGTAAGTTTTGTATTGGGTTAAACGAAAAAGAAAAAGTCAATGGATCAAAAAGAATCCTTTGGCTTTTTCTTTTCATTCGGTTTTTTCTGGATTCAATATTTATATCGAAAATCTTGTTTGGGGGAACTCCCTTTGATACGCTTTCAGTTGATGTTTCCCTAATTTGAGAATGATTTTTCCAGCGTTTTTTTGGTGTTGTGCCCTTGTGATGTGCCCCGGATTACAGTGTTATGTAGAACAATCCAAAGGAGGTAACTTTTCAGAAAAATTTAAAAGATACCTATATTGCTTTTTTAACCTTTTGGGTCTTTTCAAAACCTTTGTACTAGGGTTTCTTCCATAGTGGTTTGTTTGAGCTTCAACCTTCCCTTCTCTGTTTAGGGATAGGTCCACTTGGGCAATATTTTTGTTAAAAACCATTACACTAGCCAACAAACCCTCCTGTGACCATAGAGCAAAAATGCCTTCCTTTTTACCATTCTCATAGCTTCTTAATACCTTAACCAATCCACTTGGGTGGTACTCTTTGTATTGGCCGTTCAAAAACTTGCTTTTAACTTCAAACATCAAGAAGACTTTTCCTGGTTCTTGATTGTTTTTGTAAAGAATTATCCAAGCTCCATCATCAAGATTTTTAACAATCTCTTGAAATTCTTTATCAAGAAATCTCTCTCTATCCGATTCATTGACCTTTTTATGGTAGAGATTGACTTCTTTCCCATCAAAGAGGCACTTTTTATCAAATACTGAATCTGGTTTGAAATCAAAATAAGGAAAGGCACCGTGCTTATCGTTGGCAATAACGCTTGCTTGAAAAACAACGTTAATTAAAAAGAATGCTACAAATCTAATTAACTTATCTTTCGGAGTCATTTTCTTGGGCTTGCTCATAGGTTTCTTTGTATTTTCCAACAACTTCATAAATCTTTATTGCAGATTCTAACGTTACAGCTCCAATTTGAGGGTCAGCGTTCGTAACGAATGCTACATTTACTTTTAGATCTCTGCCGTACTCTTTTCTAAGCCTGGATTTAATTTTCCTAGTTAGTGATTTTATGTTTTTTGTCTGTAAATCAGTGAATTCAGAGCTGTTGGTGCGGTAGACAATATTTACCGTTCCAACATTTGAGTCTTCTCCCAAAACCCCTTCATTTCTTTCAATAAATTGATCTACCGAGCCATCGTCGTCTCTAAAGCTATAATCTTGTCCCAATCCATCTAAATAGTTTTTATAACTCGTTACCCCAGGGGCTGAAGTAGTTTTTAACTCTAATGGATCCGATGGTTCATTTTCATATTTAACAATAAATGGCTTATCTGGTCCAGTATTTTTATTTGTGTGGTAAATAACGATTCTTGTTATTGTAGATACTCTAGTAGACTTTGTTATATCTCCTTTTACTGCGAATTCACCTTCTTCATAATTTTCTCCCGTCACTTTATTTCTTCTCGAAGGTACTTTTACACCATCAACATAAATAACTGTACGAGTGATATATAGTCCAGCTAAACCAGTGTGACCTGGTGGAGGGGGATCGCCAGGGCTTTCTCCTTTATAATCGATAAAAGCAATTGGATTATTAGCCGCAAATACAAGTGGACTTTGCCAAGGGAAATGAGCAGATTTGGGGTCTAAACTCAGAAATCTCCCCAACCTGGCATCATACAACCGCGCTCCAAAATCATAACTATTGCCACTCCCTTTCACCTCATCATCCTTTTCCATACCATTAAACCCCTACCGATGGCTACCACCATGCCTATCCGGCATCAAAGATCCAAAAGGATAATAATCGGAATAGGAACTCACCGCAGCAACAGCATAGTCATTACTGCCATCAGAATTTCCATCTTCTAACAGCTTCCGATCCGAAACCGTCACTAAAACATTCCCCAGGTGATTCGATAGCTCATAGGCTTTGCGACCAACCGAGCGGCAGAGGTCAGTAGAAGAGGGCGAATTGACAGGCATAACAACAGGGGTATTTCCCGATTGATGTTGGATGAATTGCAAGGTAGCAAAATCCCCGCCATTCTTCAATCCTAAGCGGCTGGAACCATACAAGTGGTGCTCCCCAAGGTTATAATACTCATTGTAAATCACCGCACCCGAGGGATCGTGATCTGCATATTCATGTGCGTAAGTGGCCATCACATTGCCCTGTGCATCACGGGTATAGTAGGTCGTAGTCCATTCGTTGGCCGGTTTTAAGCTGCCGTTGGTTTCCTTAGGTTTCACAATCTTGGCAATGCGGTTGCCCAAACCATCGTAACTTAACTCCAGGTTGGGTTTGGTGCTCGTAATCGTACGAATCACCTCGCTTACATTTTCTGGTAATGTGCCGTGGATAATTTAGATAAAATTAGCTCGTTAACCATCCAAGAAAATGAATCGAATTATAAGCTAATTGGTTTTCTTGGTGTTTTTCATTGGAGGGGTGTAGTGTTTCTGCATCATTTTTTCATTTGAGTAGACAACAGCTTCTCCATCCCTGAGGTAAATCTCATATTTCCCCTTCATTCGTCTTTTAAGGATTGAGTTTTTAATGATCTGAATTTTATATTTGTTTAGATTTTCAACATAGGGGCAGGTGAAAAAGGCTCTTTTGTATTTTATTATTAATATATAATTTTCTTCCTTTTGCGATAAATCATTGCCCTTATATATAATGACCGCCTTAGTTATGTCTCTTCCATTGAGAGATACTGAGGTTGTTTGTGCTTTAGCATTGTGACACAATAAGAATGTGAAAAATAATATAATTAAATAATTAGCTTTTCTTCGCATTTGTGTACCTTTCATAGGTTTTACCTTGTTTACCTGAAATTATCTTTTGTATTGCCTCTTTGCCAATCATTAGCACTAGTGTCCTTTTGGCGTAAAATGCGAAACCAAGTGGCCTCGGATCAGATTTATAATTTTGGTTGTATGCATCAAATGAAAACGAACCAAGCCTTCCTACAATAATGTTGAGGGAAAAAAATCTAAATACTTGGTCATCGCCAAGCGAAAGTGATCCGTTAGTGTGGATTTCTCCTGTATATATACTATTTCCTTTTCCTTTGACGATAATTTTTGTTGGATGAGAATGTATACTGATACCATTCTCAAACTTTTGATCTCGATCAAATTTTATTTTTGCAGCTTGACCAGTTGAATTTGTGGTAGAAGCACTTCCTGGTTCAAGCTGTTTCTTTTCCGAAAGATCTTGTGTGAACTGGGATCCTTCTTCATGGAGACCGCCTTTCGTGTCAGGAATGAACTGAGGATTAGATGAAGATTCTTGACTTGTTGGTTTCAATGTTCGATTAAGAACTTGCATTCCTTCCTTCAATACTTGATCAGCTGGTAGTTGAAAAATCTGTGCGGAATTAATTTCCTGAGTATATTTTAGACCTTTCAAAGAATTTTTGGTTATAGTTTTAGCGAGTTTTTTATCCTTTACTACGACTTTAATATCTGAAGTTTTTGGATCCCCATCTGTTCCAATCCAGTCACCTTGCCTATTATAAAAATCTGTATCTCCTGCTGGATCAATGTATATTATAGGGTTGTTAGAAAATGTTTGATATGGGGATTTGTTTGGGAGCTTATGTGATTCAGGATCAGGGCTATGCCACCTGCCTAATCTGGAATTAAGAATTCTAAAGTAGGTAATATAACTATTCCCACTTCCTTCCATTTCATCATTACGCTCCATACCATTAAACCCATACCGGTGGCTACCACCATTCCTATCAGGCATCAA
>ERZ1740068.881-NODE-881-length-11459-cov-10.439933_pt1 | contig 11459 bp, 11 predicted proteins | sample MGYA00581735_ERZ1740068 | MGnify/ENA primary metagenome ERZ1740068 (study PRJEB43018, sample SAMN04849740) | marine metagenome | isolation source: floating plastic debris | place: Pacific Ocean | collected 2008-08-30 | study: EMG produced TPA metagenomics... | reverse complement strand
GAGGGAGACGTTTTATTCAACGAGCACATCAATGACATTGGACTCGCGGCCATCATTCTGGGTTTTGTGGTACTCATCTGGGAAGGCAACCGAATGCTGTCTATCTGGATAGAAAAACGAGACAGTCACACGAGCCGACACCGTCCGCTGGTCCTGCATTTCCTGATTGCGACCGCCTGGATTGTAGTGCTTTCGCTAATAGGTTATCTGCTGACTGACCAGATCGCGGTGATGACAACCATCGCGACTTTTAAACTCATGATTGGATTTAACTTCCGCATCAATTTATTCCTTCATTGCATCAATGCCATCGTCTACTACCGCAAACAAGGACATGACTTCCAGATAGAAGCGGAACGGTTCAAAAAGCGAAGTGCAGAGGCGCAGTTTGATGCCTTGCGTAAGCAGGTCAATCCACATTTTCTCTTTAACAGCTTCAATGTGCTTTCTACCTTGATCTATCAGGATCCGGATGTAGCCTCCAAATTTGTGGAACAACTTTCCAAAGTATACCGCTACCTGCTTAAGAACCAGGAAAACCGGTTGGTCAAGCTGGATGAAGAGCTGAATTTTCTGGAGGCCTACACCTACTTAATGAAAATCCGGTTCAGGGACAACCTGCTGATTGAAAACGAAATAGAAGAACGTTCCAAAGAGCAATACATTGCGCCAGCCGCGCTACAGCTATTGATTGAAAATGCCATTAAGCACAATGAGGTATCACGTAAGTCTCCGCTATCTATCAAATTGTATAGCAACAACGGGCACCTGGTGGTAGAAAACAACATCCAACTCAAGGAACAAAAAGTAGAATCCTCCAATGTAGGACTCAATAATATTGTGAACAGATACTCCTTCCTCAGCAAGGAAAATCCTGTTATTGTAAACTCTAATGGGAAGTTCACAGTTAAGTTACCATTAATCCAAGTAGAAGAATCCGTATGATGAATGCTTTGGTCATTGAAGACGAACAACTGGCGGCCGAGCGATTGATCTCCCTGATCGACCAGAGCGGGGAAGACATTCAGGTATTGGAACAGTTTGACACGGTGCGCGATACAGTCGATTACCTCACGCAACACCAGCAAAATATTGATATCCTGTTCTGTGACATCCAGCTTGCGGACGGCCTCAGCTTCAGCATTTTTGAAAAAATCAAGGTGAACACACCTGTTGTTTTCACCACCGCCTTCGACGAATATTCACTCAAAGCCTTCAAAGTTAATAGCGTTGACTATCTTTTGAAGCCGATAAAGCAGCAAGACCTCAACGAAGCACTGACCAAGTACCAGAGCATCTACCGAGACAAACTGGAGATAGATCTGAGTCAACTTAGTCAGTTTTTCAATCAGCCTGTGAGCTACAAAGAGCGCTTTCTGGTGAAGTCGGGCAATAAATATTACAATAAAGCGGTAGAAGAGGTCACTTACTTTTCTCTTGACAATAAAATCGTCTACTTGCACGACCGGGAGACTTCCAAAAAATACATGACGGAGTTCACACTGGAAGAATTGATTAAAAATCACCTGGACCCAAAGCAGTTTTTCAGGATCAACAGGCAATTCATTGTGAGCATTGATGCCATTGCCATGATGAAGCCTTATCCCAACCAAAGATTGATTCTCCAGCTAAAACACGGACAACTGGATGAACTGGTCCTCAGTAGAGAAAAAGTCAGTAGTTTTAAAGAGTGGTTTAGCTAATACTATTTTTGATAATTATACGATGAGATATTTTTTACTAAGCATCCTGATCCTGGCGGCCATTCCATCACAAGGACAAAGTGCCGATTCGCTCAAGAACCAAATCAAAACTCTTCAGCTTGAAGTGCAGGACATCGACCTTCGCATGAAAGAAACCAACAAGCAATTTAAGACTGGTGTGTTAGTGTCCACCATTGGCTACACCGTAACCATTGCCGGCGGTCTCATGCTGGGCAGGGAAAATGACAGCCTGGGGCAGGTCCTGCTGGTTGCAGGCGGTGCTACTGGCATCACCGGCACCTACCTGCTCATGGATTCCTTTAATGTGCTGGCTGGTAAAAGAAAGAAAAAGCGACGACGGTAAGGATTTTCCAGAAATTCTCCCCTCCCCTTGACGCTGTCAACGATTCGTCATAATTTGCGGCTTTTTTAGAATGAAAAAGCTGCTATCATATTTTTACCTCCTTTGGGTGGCGATTGTATTCATCACTTTTATGATCATTCTCCTCCCTGTTTTCATCATTCCCATGCTGCTGGGGCAGAAATATGGTGGCATTACTTACTTTGGTCTCTACTTGTGGTCGCGTGTTTTCAGTATCCTGAACTTCATTCATTACAAAACAATCGGCCACGAAAACTTCGACACCAAAAAGGCCTATATCTACGCCAGTAACCACACGTCGTTCCTGGATATCCCCGGCATTGTACGCTCAGTCCCGGGCCAGTTCAGGCCGTTGGCCAAGAAAGAACTCCTGAAAGTCCCTGTTTTCGGTTTAATTGTGAAAGTAGCAACCATCGCTGTAGACCGTAAAAGCCCGGAAAGCCGCAGGGCCAGCCTGGAACTGCTCACTAAGCGCATCCGGTCAGGCATTTCTTTGCTGATCTTTGTAGAAGGCACCCAAAACCGCTCCGATGATCCGATGCTACCATTCTATGATGGGGCATTCAGAATCTCCAGGGAGACACAGACCGACATTTTACCCATGGTGATCGTCAACGCCGGCAACCTCATGCCTCCTGGCAAGTTCTCTATCAAACCCGGCACCATCAAAATGGTCTTCGACAAGCCCGTCTCTCCCAACAACTTCGAAAACATCGCCGACATGAAAGCACATGTAAGAGCCGTCATGACCCGGATGCTGGAGGAGCATGGTTAGATACTAGTCCTTAGACAGACAAAAGAGCAAAGATGAAAGACTAAAGACTAATATTGGTCTGTATTCCAAGTTAGGATAACATAGTAGGCAGTAGCCAACGTGGCCCGGCCAGTTGGCAATAGGCAACGTGCCCCGGGCAAAATGAGTATTTGTATAAATATTTCAAGAATTTAATTGCAATAGCAATTACTTGCTTAAGTCACAGACGGGGGGCGCCCAGACTTAAACCAGTGTCGGCTAAAGGCTGTGTCCTCACAGCTGCCCTACCGTATCAAAGCAAACCCTTGTTCATCAAATCCTCTGTCTGGTAAAACGTATATAACGCAAAACCAATACCGATGAAGAAATACAGCAAAAACACGGTATAGGCCCATTTCACCCAGCTTCTAGTTCTATTTTCACGGTGATCAACACTCACATTGGGAAAAGCATAGAACAATAGAAAGGCACTGATGATAATGAGGAAAAACAGCAGTATAAAGTGAATACCAGGAAGGCCTGGATTGCGGTCATCCCACTCAAAAAGAGCCTTGCCCATGGTGAGGTTGAGAATACCCAGGACATAGCACCCATTGGCCAGAGAATACATGAAAGTGCCCCGGAAAGGCGAGACCTTGCCGCCATCGCCCCGCTGTCGGGTCACTGCGCCCATGTAGAGGTAATAAAAGATTTTTGAGATAAACATAGTGACAAACAATTTAGCGCAAACTGCGTAAAATACCACATGCGCTATCTCAAAAAATCGACACTCTCTCTTCTACTCATACTGCTCTCAATCTCTTTTTCCTATAGCCAGGAATCCAGGAAATACCTGAGGATCAAAAAGAACAATCCTGATTACCTGCAAGGCTATATCCTCAACAAGGGTGCAGTGAGAATTGAAGGACTGGTCAAAGACAACGTGCTCAACGAAACCGGCAAGTACTCCAGAGTCACCTTTATCTTCCAGGATGGCACCAAAGCAAGATTTCGCCCGGACGGAATCAAGGGGTTTGGGTTTTGGGTCTATGATTATGTCTCGGATGACGCTAAGTTTTATGAGGTGGTTCAAAGGGGTAAGAAAGTAACCCTCTACAAACGCCTTCGCGAAATCCCTCACCCAAAAAGCTTAGAGTCCTGCTTTTATGACGATTTCACCATCATCGTAGAAGATTTCTATTTAAAGAGAGTCCATGAAGGGGTGTTCAAACCCGTCAATGAAGAGGGATTCAACAAGGAATTTTCAGAGTATTTTGCTGACTGTGAGAAGACGGCCAATAAAATTCGCAATGAAGAACTCACCTATGCAGACATCCTGGAGGTGGTCAAACAATATAATAGGAGTAAATAATAACTGATAGCGACTATATGGTGGACAGTAACCGCTGCGCCTCCTGATACCGAAAGTCCTCTTCCTTGATGAGGTTCAGATAGTCCTTACACTTTGACCCATTGCCGTCACCTAAATACGCCAAGGCCAGGTACCAGGTAATCTGCGGTAAAAACCGGCTCTCGGCGCGCTCTTGTAACGTTGACAGTCGTTGAATGGCGCTCTTGTTCTCACCAATTGACATATCACATAGCGACCAGTAAAACTGCACATCGTCACTGAGCACTGTACCTTCCGCCGTTGTTTCAAAATAATCAATCGCCTCCTGATAGGAGCCGGATGCATACAAGCTCATTGCCTGCGCCACTTCACGGGATTGATCACCCCGCAAGCTGATGGCATCGGGATAGGGCTCAAAGTACTCACTATATAGTTCCTGATGGTCAACCGCTTGCCCAAAGTACTGTTGATAGCCAAAAAATGCCAATACCAACAAAGCAAGACCAGCTGCCACAGCATAAGTCCATACGGGATAACGATCATTGGCAACAAAATCTTTTTGCCGATGATGGCGCTGATGGATGTTCATGATCTCTTCCCTGATGGCTGCATTTTCTACCCCAGTCATCACAGAGTGCTGTATGTCCACTTCCTCTTTCAAGGCTTTGTCCCTGGCAATATCTTCACGAAAAGCTGCATCGCCTTCTTCCTGGTTCTGCAGGTACTTTTCTATTTGCTCAAATTGATCCTGTTCTTCGCTCATTTCTCCGGACTTAAGATGGACTCCTTTGTAATATTACTGCTTTTAAACAGCTTGATCAACTGCTGCATGCAACGATATTTTTTGTTTTTGGCGGTCTGCTCACTCCCCAACGCAAAATGGTCTTTGATCTCCTGCATGGTTTTACGTTCATAATAATAAAGTTGAATGAGCTGTTTACAACCGTCTCCCAATTCGTTCAACAACCTGGTCATGACCTTCCCAAGATCAACATGCGCCCGGTCTTCATCTTGCACCAAATCCATTTCATAGGGCGACAGCTCCGCCCTGGGCATTTTCTTTTCGTTGCGCAAGTGCACCCTCCACAGGTTATGAACGATTCCATGCAAATAAGTACTGATGGTAGAGGCCTCCTGAAACTTCCCGGATTTCACCTGATTGAAGAAGACAATGATCGCATCCTGAAAGAGATCAAGAGAGAGGGCTTCCGTCCCATTTTTTTTAAGAATAAAGTTTTTGACACGGGGATAGACCTCCAGATAAATGGCTTCAAATGCCTCGTTTTGCTGCGCGCGATCATGGGAGCGAAGCCTGATCAAAATCTCCTGGTCTGTCAAATTATTGAATGCTTTGGAAGAAACAGTAATGTAGTCAATTGAATAGAACAGTTCGCCAAAGATAGGACCAATCCAGAAAATCACGTAGCAAACAGTCCTTCAATTATACTGGCGTGTAACAAAGCAGACTCTTGGAAAAAAATCGAGGATTAAAGGAAGGTCACAGGCTAGGGATAAAGGAAGACTACCCCGACCGATAGTGGAGGAGTAGTACCGAAAGCCCGACCCCGGACTTCTCAAATCGTCCTAATTAGTACCGAAGATGGCCTTTGATCCGGGGGAGCCCACAGATCAAGTCCGGGGAGCCCCCAAATCAACGATTCCTTTTTCTAAAAAATTTTCATTTTTTCATGGTTACCTCTGCACACTTCCTGTCACTCAAGGGCAAATAGCTATTTGGGAGGATTCTGAAAAGCCCTTCGCACCGGAGCGACAGAAGAGTAAGAACCAAGTATAAATCAATGATCAGAGATGAAAAAAAGAAAGTTAAGTCTGAACGAATTGAAAGTAAGCAGTTTTACCACCAGTTTGTCGGCTCAGCATAGCAAGACTGCGCAGGGAGGATTTGGAACAATTGGATGCCCTCCTCCGCCATCAGAATCCTGCGAGCCTTTTACGGCAGGACATTGTCCTTTCAAAAACGATTACACGGCCAACAACTTCTGTGAAACCAATAAATAAACCAGAGAGCACCTCTGTTTAGAGATGCTTAAAGAATTAATTAGCCACTCCAGTCAGGGTGGTATTTATTACACAATTAAAAACTAATATCATGTTAAAAAATCTAGTAAAAATCGAAGGAAGCAAAGCATTATCAAAAAAGAGACAGCAAGCCATCACCGGTGGATTCCCCATCATCCCTCTTGCGGATAACTGTGGCCCGGGTACTAACGGTCTTCGTTGTGATACCGGCATGCCGCATTGTCCGATTGGCACCTGCTATGGTTGGAGTTGTATTCCAGACACAAATGGCTAAGGCTTGATCAATCTGTTTGAAAGAGCGTTGCCGATGCATTGGCAAGGCTCTTTCACATAAAAAACAACGCCTACGCCTCTCAACAACCAAAAAACAATCAACCTGAGGATATCAAATGAATGAATATGTCGGCAGGAACAAATTTGCGACTGGGTTTACAGTAATTTAAAAGCTAATTTCCCCTTCTGATTATCTACTCATGCCATTATCATCTATATGATCAAACATATTTACGTCTGCACTTTACTGCTATTCATCGTTTGCAACGTGCTTGCGCAACAGTCACCATCACCCAAGGAAGCCACTGCCGAATTACAGAAAGCTAATGCTGCCATTGAATCAGGCCAATTTCAAAGCGCACTGACCCATCTTCACACTATCCGAAAATCATTGATTGATCGCAACACAGACCAATACATTGATTGCCTCAACCTCCTGGCCAATGCTCATGGCAGACTCAGCAACTTTGATTCGGCGATCTACTATGCAGACAAAGCAATTGCGATTGCTGCACCAGCCTCTGTACCTCGCATCAAGTCACTGCATACACTGGCGATGATTCGGAGCGTAAGAGGTGAATATCAATTGGCGATTCCACTGCTGGAACTGGCGCAAGCAGCAATACAGGAAAGCAAAGTCACAGACATACGCCTTCAATCGAAAATTTACCAGTTGCTGGCTGTCGCCTACAAGGGTATGCAACAAAATGACAAGGCATTGGGCCTGTTAATCAAGACCCTGGATCTTCTCAGACCACGTGAGTACCTACCCAAAAAGAGATTAATTCACCTACTACTGGACATTGTCAACACCTACCGTAATATTGGCGATAACCAAAACTGCATCAGCTATCTGGAAGAAGCCATTGAAATCAATCAACAACTACCATACCCTGAACCCAGGGTCTTTTTTGAGGCTGGTGTTACTTATGCCATTAACTTACAATCAGTTCTGTCTTTGGAATACTTTGAAAAAGCATTGACTACTTATCGCCGCCATAATAGTAATGCCAGTCTGTTAGAAGTGAGTACCTTGGAATCAATGGGGATTGTGCATGCAAACCTGCAACAATACGCCGCTTCCATCAAGGTACTGAAAAACGCATTGGCCATCAGACGCAAAAAAGTAAGCTATGACCAGGGCGGCATCATCAATTGTCTTACTAACCTCAGCAGAACCTACCAGTCAATGGCCTCCTATGACAGTGCACTTTACTATCAGGACCAGGCATTTGCCATACAATCTGCTAATCCTCAACTAAAACATTTTTTATATGACAGTTATGCTAACAAAGCAGATATTTTGCGGCAACAGGGTAAAATAGCGGCCAGCAGGGCAGCCTACCACAAGGCCATTGATGAAATTACCAAACGACCAGCTTATCGGGCCTCTATTCAAGCAGCGAGCTATTACAATCATCTAAGTGCCTCCTATGAAGCAGAACAGCCAGACAGCGCATTGTATTATGCGCAGCAAGCCTTAATTGCCAATTCCTATACATTCAAAGAATTATTCACAGACCGCAATCCTGAAATAGACTTTGCTTTGAGCAAACACATCATGCTACAGACCATCATTCATAAAGTTGCTGGTTATGTCATGAAATATCATCAAAACCACCAGGAGCAAGACCGCCAACAAGCCATTCACCACTATCAGCTTGGCGAGCAACTTCTACAGTATATGGTTCGCTATGCAGGCAATCAGGAAGAACTGCTCACCTATGGCAATATTGCACAGTCTATCTACACCGATATGTTGACCCTCACCAACGACCCGGCAGAGTGGTTTCTATACATGGAACTGTCCAAAGCCCTGACCATGCGACTCAATGCTTCTGAAAAAACCGCTAAAATTAAAGCAGGGATACCGCAACACCAGCTTGCCAAAGAAGACAGCCTCAGAAACAAGGTCGCGCAGTTATCATCAGCACTGATTGCTCCACCCTCTGCCAATGACCAGATCATAGACAGTTTGTTCACAGCCAAACGGGCATTGGATGCCCACATCAGCTTCTACGAAAGTAATTTCCCGACCTACTTTGAAACCAAATATCAACCACAGGTAATCACCCTGGCCACCATCCAGCAGCAACTTGCACCAGATCAGCTACTGATTGAATACCTGGAGAGCGACAGTACTTTGTATGCACTGGCCATTGGCAGTGAGCAGGTGTCGCAGCATCAAATTCAATTCAAAAAAGAGACAAAGTCGCTCCTCCGGCAACACGCCGCATTGTCTCGCAGTTTAAACCCAGACCTGGATAATTTGTCAAAGATCAGCCAACAGCTGTATGCCGGGCTTGTGGCACCGGTCCTTTCTCACAACGATTACAGTCAAAAGAAAAGACTCAGCATCCTTCCTGACGGTCTGCTATGGGACCTGAATTTTGAAATTCTCTCCAAGGGTAACAGCGGAACAACGTTTAAAAACCAACAACTCCTACTCTTTGACCATGCCATCAGCTATGGGTACTCCGCAACACTGCTGTTTGACCGGCCGTCGCTACCACAAAAAGATCACCAAAAACAGGTCCTTGCCTTTTCCTATGGAGAAGATAACATCCCCTCAGGCAGTAGCATTTCATTCAATGCCTGGCGGTCTTCACAGGCAGCCCTGCCAGGCAGTAGTCAGGAGGTCAAAATGCTCTCAGCGCTCACCGATGGTGATTATTATTATGGTTCCAGTGCCAGTGAGCAACATTTCAAGGCAAACGCCGCACAGTATCAGATCCTCCACCTGGCCGTCCACGGGGAGACCAATCCAAAGGATGTAGAAAAGTCCAAACTCTATTTCTTCAGCAAGGGAGATAGCATTGAAGATGGTCAGCTACATGTCTTTGAGCTCTATCAAATGCAACTCAACGCAGACCTGGCAGTTCTCAGCGCCTGCGAAACAGGCACAGGAAAAATCAATAAAGGAGAGGGTGTCATGAGTCTGGGAAGGGCATTTTCCTATGCTGGTGTCAAAAGCCTGCTACTCACCCGCTGGAAAGTACCCGACGCCTACACCCCTGCGCTCATCGCCAGTTTTTATGAGGGGCTGAAAGCAGGATATTCCAAGTCAGAAGCCCTCCGCCAGGCAAAAATCACCTTCCTCAAAACCAGCGACAACATCAGCACCAACCCCGTTTACTGGTCCTCTTTCTACCTGCTGGGCAATGATAGTGTGATTGAATTTGAGAATGATTTTCCTTATAAGACCTTCATCCTAATTGGGATTACTATGGTCTTTGTCATTGTCTTGATTGTGCTTAGGCGAAAAACAGTGTCTGCTAAATGATCCGTGTCTGGATTAAGCCTCCAAACTTACGCAGTCCGGCTTAATCCCACCCAATAAAATGGAAGCTTGTAGCTTCCTTATAGCCAACAACCACTATACAGTGTATTTGTCGATCAAATCCTTGTTCATTACTTTAGCACCTACAAGGCCTGCGCCCCATGCTTGTAACATGATTTGTTCATCGTCACAACTCACTTTGCCCTCCGGGCGCTGTCTTAACAACAACAATAGATCAAATTAAAAACTCGATGAAAAACAATTTACTCATGCTACTATTATTGGTAGCCACCATCGCTTGTGAGCAAAAAAGCGATACTGATTCCACTTTTGACAAAGCGCATGCTGCGCTCAAAGACACTTTAACTGATAACCTCACCTCAGCATTTGAAAAGGATGCCATTGTGGGATTGTCCGTCGCTGTGGTCAATGAAGACGGTTTTCTTTATGAAAAAGGGTTTGGATACACAGATTTAGCTTTTTCTAAAAACTACACATCCAATACCACACAAAACATTGCCTCTATCTCCAAAACCTTGATAGGCATAGCACTACTGAAGGCTCAGGAACAGGGCAAACTGAAACTGGATGACCCTATCAACAAATACCTACCATTTGAGATCAAGAACCCCGGTTTCCCGGATACACCGATACTCATCGAGCACCTAGCCTATCATACGGCCTCCATCATAGACCTGGATGAAGTGTATTCCAAGTCCTATGTACTCGAGAAGTCTACCCATGCCGAGAACGAAGCTGTTTTCACCTGGTTCAGCAAGCCAAAAGACAGGGTGTCACTCATTGAGTTTTTGGAAAATACCTTAACGTTAGAAGGCCAATGGTATCAGGAAGGCATGTTTGCCAACACCAAACCTGGCGAAGTCAGTGAGTACTCCAACATAGGCGCAGCACTCTGTGCACAGGTGATTGAAAACGCCACAGGACAAGATTATAGGGACTACACCAAGGCACATATCCTGAATCCACTAAACATGACAGCTTCCGGCTGGTCTTCGGCCGATATTGACACTACGCAACGTTCCAACCTATTCTATGACAAAGAAAATTTGCTTGCCGCTTATTCTCTCATTACCTACCCGGATGGAGGCTTTATTACCTCAACCAAAGACCTGGGTAACTATCTGATTGAACTCATGAAAGGCTATAGCGGCAAAGGGACGCTACTGAGTAAGGAAAGCTATGAACAGCTATTTGAAAGAAAGCAGTTTCCCAACACCGAACCAGGACAGGCGCAAGGTATTTTCATGGATTTCACCGATGAATTCATCCGCATCAAAGGCGATATGGTAGGTCATAATGGGTCAGACCCTGGTGTATTGACCGCCATGTACTTCAGACCTGACACCGGCACTGGCAAGATTATGCTGAGCAACACAGAGTCTGACGATGACAACGGCTTCTGGCCAGAAGCCGTTGCGGTATGGAAAGCCTTGATGGAGTATGAAAAGGAATATGCCGCACTGAAGGCAACTGGTAGTTAGCAGTAGTCGGCTGTGTACCAATAGCCGACTTGTACACTGAATAAATAGGGATTATGACAGTTACAAACTGTCTATTGTTACAGGGCACCAGTCACAGACTGGCGCTAATGAGCAGTCGGCTGTGTCCCCACAGCCGACTGCTGAACTTTGGCCTTTTACTAGATAATAAAAATTAAACGCTCATTATTTTGATTT
>ERZ1740068.880-NODE-880-length-11462-cov-11.686596_pt1 | contig 11462 bp, 8 predicted proteins | sample MGYA00581735_ERZ1740068 | MGnify/ENA primary metagenome ERZ1740068 (study PRJEB43018, sample SAMN04849740) | marine metagenome | isolation source: floating plastic debris | place: Pacific Ocean | collected 2008-08-30 | study: EMG produced TPA metagenomics assembly... | reverse complement strand
TTAAAACAATATGTGGCAAATCACTGGCCAGACCACAAACAGCAGATAAACCAAGCGAAACACTGTTTCAAGTTTACGACACGCAGCCATTACCAATTTCATCGCAAATCCCATTTTAATTGCATCTCTTTCCAAAAAAATATTGCTTTGCCGTTGCAAGACCTGCGGGGCTTACTGTTACCACCAGCACGCCAGCCACACCGTGTGAAAAGGCCCCAAAATGGTAGGATAGGGAGAGAACAACAAGTATATTGACCAAGTAGGCCGACATTTTGGATCACCTGACTTTACGGCATGATTGGTGTGTTCATGGTTGACCAAAAAGGACGAAAAAATTAATCTTTGTTTATATGTCCTTTCTGGCCAACCGTAGCTGACACTAATGTAAGACCAGCACTCTTCTACACGAAAACTTTTGTTTATAACTTTGTGGCTACTTCTCTGATCATAACCAAACTTTTACATCATACTGTATAGGGTCCCTCAATTTACTGTGTGAAGTTTCAAGGATTGATGCGTAGAACTTTTTGAGATGCAGGCGGATAAAAAATGCCTCTCTATTATCTTCCCTATTTGCTTGTTTTAGTGATACTGTGGTCACATGACCTCGTGATGTCATAGCTGTTTCTTACTTTTTTGATATGAATACTCAACTCGTATCTTCAATTAGAACTGCCTAGGCAGAACATTTGGCATAGAGGACATCCTAAAACAATGGCCAATTTTAAGTCTGTTGCCTATGTGCACAACCGATGCCGGTCTAAGTATAGGAAATTCTCTTTTGTGTAAACCAACTGCAAAGCACAGAAAATGTAGAAAAGCTAAAGCTATTGAGATTCTACGGCCCTCAATGTCCAGCTGTCCACACATCATCACGAAAATAATAGGTTTCACATCCTTTCCATATGCCTATATGTTAATGCGTTGTTTGGATACTCTCTGCTGTGAAATGACCGTGGAAAATGTCCTTTGTGATTTTTAGTTGTGTGACAGGTGGTTGACCTATCCTTGCACTTGGGATATAGCAACAAAACCAAATATTTATCATATTAAACCAGTGAAAGCTGGTGCTGTGGTGACCTAAAAAAATTGGGGAATTTGATTGTGATGATTAAGTGCTGCGGTCATTATTATATTGATTTGGCGTTGAGAGCAATTATAACATACCTGACCAGACACATTTATAAGCCTGTCTGTGTCCTGGTAATACAATAATCAGTGTAAACGTCGGTCACTAGTATCTGTGAGGCTCTAAGGAATTGGAAGTTGAAGGTGAGTGGATTGTTCATGAAAAAGAGCATTTGTACAACATTTTAAAAAATTTTTGCAGCAGTCAAAAGAAACGGTTGTAGAGTATGCTGGTAATTGAGCTATGAAGAACTGGACAAGGCTCACTGCTGATTCAGGTATTTATTGCATTTAGTGTGATTAATAAGACAGGTCTGCCTCAGCTTGAAAGTTATCAGTATTTTTGTAATAATCTGAGCAATAAACCGTAAAGTGTGTCAACTTGAAAGCGGTTTTTGGACAACTTTTCTAAGAAAGAAGCGCAGATGTTTTCTTCTCTGAAGAATGTTGTATTGTTCTTGATGACTAAACTCTTAGTAACAAACTGCTGTCTGTCATTGTGTAACAAGGCTTTCTCTTTTGTGTTGACTTTAGAGTGAAATATTACACAGTTATAGTAAGGCTAGTATAGGAAATGGCGTCTTTGAGAGCTCTTACCACTCACTCATTTGCTGCCTTGGCCGGTGTAACTCGCAGGAAACATCTATGGCTGAATATTCATGTAAGTTGAACTCACATACAATGCACATCTCAGTTTTGGCTTCATCATTTTCTATGAAAATGAGCTGACGTTGGCGCATTTGTAGGCAATTCTGTCACATATCGAATCACAAATTTTTAAACGCCCTGATACTGGCGTAGACACATTTGATTTATCTAAACCCAGCTTCATATTGTTGATGTGTATGATTGCCCGACTTTCCTGATGAATTCTCCAAACTGGCTAAGAGTTTTAAATTATTGGGACTCTAGTGATTCAAAGGAAGCTCCATAAGTACATAAATCATGACATTCACTGCTGTTACCAGTGCCCCCGCACCAATCTTGGTTTTTGTGTCATGAAGTATGGTGTTGCAGTTTTAGTGATATGTATAAAAGTGATTGCAGTTTTAGTGATATAGTATACAGATACCTGAATTGTCTGCACCTGCATAAAAAGGAGACAAGTCTCAATTTAAAATCTTCGGGTCTTGTTATATTTGTTTGTTAGCACGCAACAGATCATAAGTTGAGTTTTCAGATCGAGTAATCAATATGGCATGTTAAGATCTAAAGTTTTCAACAATCAAGTGCTCAGCCTGTCCTCAGAAATTTTATCATTATTTGTGTCATCGATCGATGGCCATTATATATAATTGTCTAATGCAATATTTCTGTTGATGTGACTACCCAATCTGAAAAATCTGTTTTTTCTTTTGATGAGCTGAGTACCAAAGCCAAGAAAGCCTAATAGAAAAACAATTTAATGTGCTGCATTACATAAAAGCCCGAATTAAATAATAAATAACCATCGGAATTGTGTTGAATTTTATGAAAAACATTCAAATTCTTTCTGAGACACACTAATAGAAAGAATACAAACACCTGCTTCAAATTATCACCACTTTCAGTGCGCATGAACAATCAATGGAAAGAAATTCAGTTGATAAAGGTTTCCGTCTTGTGTCATTGGCCTCAACGTTGAGCTGCTCTACTCTAGTGAATATAATTTTAATAACTTTATAATTTATTTATGTTAGCTGGAGTTTATTTAAGCTACTTTGAAATTCACCGGTATTATAATGATGTCTAGCAAAATGAAAGTAATCTAGTCATTTGAGCGAGTGAAATGAAATGATTACTTTCAAATGATTGTAATATGTTGCCTCACTAGGGTGTCGACTACTGCGGTGTGGTGTGGGCCACCCTAATACCTGACAAAGCCACATTTCAGGTAGAGCACAAAGCTATGAGTAAAACTAAGCTATGGAATTTCCTGGAATAAATATTCATCTGAGAATGTTTCAGAATAACCATGTCTGCAGATTGTCAAGTGTACCTGTGCCTAAGGAAACCCCTCGTCGGTCACTGAGGTATCAGTCATACATAAATGGGGAGTGGGTCAGTGGAGAGGATGGTAAAACATTCACAGGTATGATCGTAAAATAATAATAATATTAATAGTGATAATAATATAAAACAATTCACTAAGGTAACTTGAACTTGGAAATTCCTCAAATCATATATGCGCTTTATGATCAGCGAGCTAGTGAACTCATGTATGGAGCGCCCCACCGTCAGGCTGGGCAGTCATCCGGATTCTAATTATTACAAAAAGCTAGCACTAAACATTGCGCAAAAAGATTTTCACAACGTTTCATTCGAAGGTGTTCCACTCATCTTAGGAAATGTCTCTACTTATTACACTCGTTCAATACGTTAGACCCGCTTTATCAGCTATTTCTCCATCTACCCGTTAAAGAGTATCAAAAATGAGTTTCGACAACTGTCTATTATAAACAATAAGTCAATATTTTTAGGATGGCCGACCAACGTGGCTCATTTCTCGGACTCACTTAAACTCATAACAGGGCTTAGTCACTGATCAAAACTATATGGTTTGGCTTATGTATGGTTTAGTTTTTATCACAACTCATAAGGATATTCATCTTGTGTATCATATACAGTGTTCAATCCTGCCAATGGTGAGGAAATTGGAGAGATGTGCGATCTAACTGCAGCAGACACCAAACATGCCGTTGATGCCGCATGTGATGCCTTCCCAACATGGAGTAAGACTTCAGCTAAGGTCAGCATTAATGTCATTGTTATAGAGTTGGCTGTTAAACGCACACCGATTTTCTTATACAGTTAGACACTATCTGACCGGCACAGCGGAAACTATTAAATGAATAATTAACAAGTTTAATGTATTGGATAGGTTTCTCCACGAGGCAAAAATGCAATTCTAGAATGAGATCCCTTTTTTGATCAGAAAATTTGCTTATTTTTGAGGTACAGTGCACAATTGACTCTCCTTAGATTGAAGGTACAGGTAATTATCATTATAATTGAAGAGGGTTGATAACTCCCATTTGCCTAGAGATAATTTACTTCTTGTCTACCGACTCAAACACACTGAATTCTATTAACATGCAAATACTGCTGTTTCGTGAGCAGACAACTCTCGATCTTTACACATTCACTATTCATCAGCACAAAACTTCGCCATTTTCTTTACCTGAGGTACCGGTACTTTACGGTATTTTTGAAATTAGCTAAATCTTTCACTTTTTCTCTCCTCAGATCCTTTGACTACATAAGGAAAATAGGTCGGCTTCACATAGTTATTTCAGTTAAGGTATTTTTCACAATGATTTCCTAAGTTACCCGATAACTAATCTGTTACAGGTTCGGTCTAGCCTTCTGAACAACTGGTATAATCTTATGATAGAACACACGCAGGAGCTGGCCAAGATGCTGACGGAAGAAAATGTATGAATACTAGATGGATGCAGCCCAACTATTGTTTGGCAATAAATAAGAAAATGCCTTCATCGCTGTAAAAGATTGCTTACAACATGCATTGAAATGCACGTTTTAGCCCAAAGAATAAAAACTCTAAATAACCGGAAGCATGGGAAATTCTCACTCTTGCCCACCATGTGTAAATGCACTGCTACATGCCTACCTGGATACAATAATGGTACATTGCTCAGATTTGTCAATATTCCTTTTTTTACGAATGAGGTGTCGTTACACTGTAACTGGTCATTGGTTGCAGCTAAGAGTTCCACACAAGATCAGATGAATTGCAGCAAGGCAGAATATAAGCTGATTAGGGAGCATGGATTGTTTTTCAGGGTAAGCCGATATCGCAGGCCAGAGTAGACGTGGAATACGCTGCCTCATTTTTGGAGTGGTATGCTGCTGAGGCCCGTAGAGTTTACGGAGAAACTATAGAGCTACCTGCGGTTGACAGGAGATCTATAATCATGAAGCAGCCTATCGGTGTAGCCGGCATCATTGTACCTGTGAGTTAGACAGCACTGGTAATGAAGTATCTGATAAATCTCTATCCTTTATTTTCTTTTGATTGTGTTACTCAATGGTGAGCAATTTTTATACCAGCTGGCGATGTATGTCCCCAGGATGTTTCATGGAAAGGAGGATACCCATTCGCTCCTTATTTTACCAAACCACTGAGCCACAGAGAGGAGGGTGTAAAAATATTACACAAATCAATGACAAGGTCCTGGGATAATCCAAGCCCTTGAATAGAGGAACAGATTTGTGGAGCACCCAAGGAGCCACACTGGGGACAGAACTGTTAATACACATAGGTCTAGTGGAAAAAAATTGATGAAGGCGTTACACGGGCAACATCGTGAATGACTGCAGCCAATATGGATATGATAACCTTTGATTGGACTATATATATATGCTAGGAGATTTCAGCACTTGAGCAAATTGTGAGCTAATGGGAGGGAGTTATGTACCTTTTAAGAATGTGCACAAAACACCTGAATTGAAGTTAGCAAGTACAACAAGATAATTTGTGGCCAAAATTTGTCTTAGGTAGCTTGCGATTATAGGAGTGTCTAGCTTCCTAAAGATGCCTGCCAAACGCTTACATGTATTTTCACTGGGAAAGTTATGTATTTATTTTAATTATATTAAAAGTTTAGCGTGTTATTAATAATGACACATTTTCATCATTATGCTCACGTTTTAATTCAATAACGACTATTGAGTAAGGTCAATGTGAAACCAAAATTTTCATGCTTCATCTGCCTTTCATCACAAAATTCTCATTCAGGTCACCTATATTGAGTAATACCAATGCCTTTTCTTTCTCACAGTGGAATTTCCCGCCGTCTATGCTGACACGTAAAGTGGCTCCAGCTCTGGCAGCCGGATGTACCGTGGTAGTGAAGACACCTGAGGATACGCCATTCACGCCAACAGCACTGGCTGAAGTAAGTGCACACCTAAAGTAAAAGATAGGCAGGTCTAATGTTTTTAGGGCTCATTCGTGGCATAAAATTATTTCCTAGAAGACTCAAAGATAAGCTTGGGGAATATGAAACGGTTAAGCAAATTCCTTAACCTTCCGGACTAACAATTCTTTTTACCAAAGTCTCTATTGGAAATGCATGTTTTGTTATCGGTTTTCAGCAAAAATCTGAGTGATGAGCAATCATATTCTAAGCGGCTGTTGTGAAATACTGTGACCTTAATTCTGATTCAAACCTTGGATATCCCACCCTCAGTTTTTCAGTTTTGGTACGACGATTTTCTGTTTTTCTTGTAATTTGAGTTAGATTTCTGCATTTGGAGTTAATAACAATGAATTTAAGTGTTTTATATTATTATAAGTCTATGAATTTTGGGCTTTAAGATGGATATTAACATTAAAAGTGATTTTTGACTTTGGTATGGTATGAAAAAAATCAAAAAACCTACACCCTCATATCTTAAATTCTAAACCTAAAATAATTACACCATAAAAAATCTTAAATTTTCATATTATTGAGTTTCAATATCCTCAGTATGAATTGAATTGACAAAGCACTACTTTCAATCACCGTGCAAATCAGAGTTCATTATGACAAGATTTATAAGATTCCTAACAGCTACTCAGCTCGCCACAGTCTGAGGCCTCAGACTAAACAACTAAAAGCTTGCTCTGTTGACTTTGCACTTCTGGTGATGATGATGTAGAAAACTTCATTACCATTATTTTGTAGTTAGCCCACCTTGCAGGGATGCCGAAAGGTGTTATCAATGTTGTGTCGTGTAGCAGAGAGAACGCTGCCAGTATCGGACAGCTTTTCTGTGAGGATCCAAAAGTAGCCACTGTGTCCTTCACAGGCTCTTGTGAAGTTGGAAAGGTAATTCAGTCCATGCCATTCAGTGTATTAGGTAATGTAATTTATCTGCCCAATAAGGGACCATCAAAAATTGATTGATCGAAGTCAACTTTGTTTGAGCCCAAATATTTTGGAGAGTTTGATGGTTTTACTGTACATGCAGAACATGCACAGATATTTCAGGAGTAACGAGCGGACCCGTAAGGAGAAGACATTATTTGTTTAAGTATGTAGAGACTAGGTTCTTATTAACTTATTTTCCCACTGTGTTATGTTCTCCTAAATCCATCTAGATCATCAACTAGTCGTATTCTAAAATCAAAAAGCCCTAAAGTTGTCATCTGCTCATTACTCTTGAGTAAGCAACTCCTGAGATATAAAACTAAATCAGTTTGATGACTTCAAACCAGTCTTCTATGGTGTTTGTGGCAGGCTCGGATGAGCCATGATTTAATGGCTCATCTCCCCAGTTGTGACATGAAATTTAGAGGACAATTGTAATAGCATAGTAATTCAGGTAAAAGGTTTGACATCTAGCAATGCAATAAGTGATAGGATATACAAAAACCACACATGGAGCTGTGATACCAGAAGATTGCTGTCTTATGAGTTCCGCCTTATGTGAAATGTTATACATATTTTTTCAGCTATTGATGGCAGGGTGTGCGTCTCAGGTAAAGCGTATTAGCCTCGAGCTGGGAGGACTTGCACCACTTATTGTATTCAACTCAGCAATTATTTCTGATGTTGTGAAGGGAACTGCATACGCTAAATTCAGAAACAGTGGACAGGCCTGTGTTAGTCCTCAAAACTTCTACGTTCAAGAAGGTGAGCTGTTTGAGATTTTAAAGGGGTGGATCTCTCAGAATTCTGCTCAATCCAACCTCTGACATCACTACTATTATTCATTGTTTACTTTTCAACACTGCTGCACATTTTTATCTGCTCTGCCACAAGTTAATATCTGAGACTCAGATATTTTAGCAAGTAAAAAGTGTCACAGGTTCTACATCAGCTTTTTGGTTTTCCCTCGATCATAACTTATATCAAAGTTGCCAATACCTCTACAGCATTTGCCTATTATTAAACTTAATTCCTGCCTGATGTCTATTGTACAAACCAGATATGAAACATTTCCAAGTTAGTTAGTTTAAACGCCCTGAATGTTTTGGGAAGGCGTTGTGACGAGCGCTTTAAACCTCAACCCACACAGCGAGTTTTGGTCTGAAAGTGGGAAATTATCTACTCATTACAAATCTGTTTGGGGGGAATAATTCTAACCACTAATGATGGTATATAAAAAACTTTTAAAAAACTTACACGTTTTTTAATTCTGGAATGTCTTTCTGCATTGTCCCTCAGGTATATATGAGAAGGTGCTGGAAGCATTGAAGCATCTGACAATGTCTATGAAACTAGGAGATGGTATGGATGCAGACACAGACCTGGGACCGCTTATAAACATAAAAGGTGTGGAAAAAGTAAGTATCATTACTCGTAGTAAGACATGTTACTTACCCTAGAGGAGTAAATTTTTCCCTGGAGGTGAATCTAGCTAATTTAGAATTTTTGAAGTTTGAAATGTGCCAAAATTCAAATTTTTATGTACTACTAAAATTTTTAGGGTGTGAAAACGCTAAAATTTCCTCCCGCTAATACTTTCCTCTTCTATAGTTCGTGTTGTAGTAGAGTACGGCAAGAAAAACATAGATCTGTGTTATAGAAGGTAATACTTGACCATGAGGCAGGAACGCATTTTATTTTATAAGTTATGACGAAATAAATGTAGGGCAAATCCTCAGTTGTGCTTATGATGCATTGAGCTGCCTTTAAGTTTATTAGGTGTAAGCTATGTGGGAGCAGGAGGCATTTCATATAGTTTATTTTTAAAATTCTTAAGGATGCATGTCCAAGCTATAATTTCTTAAGTGCTCAGACACCTGAACCTGGTTGAGTTTGAACCTAGACAGTTCTACAGTCCTCACTCTTACGGTTCTGTCGTACAGTCTAGTTTGAACCATGGCTCCAACTATCCCACAGATCCGGCTCTGTGTTAGATCTAGTTGAGATATAAATTCACAGTGAAGTGATATGAATTGCCATGCTGATAAGGTCTACCCCAAGATATCATGGATTGGAGCGATCTATCCAGTAAACTTGTCATGAAAATCCTTGAATCATAGACTTTGAAAATGATAATTGTAAAATTACCCCTACTTACTAAGTTATAATGTTATGTTAATACACAGCGTGACCAGTTTTGTTACTTTGTAGCATCATTTCATCTGAATTTTCAGGTAGAGAAACTAGTCAATGATGCAGTAAGTAAGGGAGCTAAAGTGGTAGTGGGAGGGAAAACAGCTAATGATGTGGGCAAACTCTACTTTCAGCCAACCCTGCTGGCTAATGTTACTGACGAAATGGACATTGTGCACCAAGAAGTCTTCGGCCCAGTTATATCTATGATACCGTGAGTTGTCTTGAGCATTTTCTCTGCAGATATTATGGACGCAATTCAAAACGTCATTTTGTGATCAGAAAACCCACCCGATACTTCTGTCTAGCTTTAAACAATTCAATGATCTGTCCCTAATGTCTGATTCAGCGATTCTTCAGATGGCTTGATTTGCAGTTGTCTGTACATGTAAAAAGAGGAAGCAATATTTGAATCAAACGGTGCACCACTCCACTGCCAGATGCAGGCACGCTTACCAGATGTTGGATTCGGAATATAGAGGAAATTACAAAGACTTGAATTTACCAAAGTACATGGGATGATATGGCGCAGTATATTTTGTGAAAACTGTACAATAACAGCTCCAAATATTCATTGTCCAAAGAATGTTACTTACTTTGCCTACGTACTGTATTGTTTTATTATTTTACAGTTTTAGGACGGAGGAAGAAGTATTGAGAAGAGCTAACAACACAAGGAGAGGATTAGCAAGTAAGTCGCAGTTCCCAGGAGGGACTTGACCAAAATCTACTGATATGCTCAGCCATTATTTCACGTTTTAGATGGCGGTTTTTTGACCAGCTGTACCTGCGCAGTGAAACCATAAAATAGGGGAGTTTTCAGCATCTTTTATCATATATATATGTCACCAAGTGCAAAGGGGTTTTTGAGAGGTTATTACGGAAAGCGGTCGTGGAAAAGTATTTGACTCTTTTTAAAGCTTTGTATGTTAATATATTGAGATTAAAATCAAAAGTTACTAATATACAAAAATACATGCAGAATGGGGTGAATACGTTATGTTATTGCTGAGTCTTACAGTTGACTTTGGTCAACCCCCCCCTCCTGGAACACAGTTATAGTTATACATAATTTCAATAACAGTCAACAGCATGTGTAAGACAAATCATGACAATGTGCACACTCCTAGCATCACTGTTCATTTTAGAGCTCAAAGACCGGGTTGATTCTGTCCAGATTCTGATGATAATTTATAATGTCTGTCTTTTTTGCTTTTTTGTGGTTATGCAGCCAGAAAACTTTGAGGTTGTATTTGTGAGGGAAAATATATTACACAGTTTTCATTTTCATTGCAGGCTACTTTTACAGTCAGAATTTGTCACAGTGCTACCGGATGATGGAAGGTTTAGAAGCGGGTATGGTAGGCTGTAACGAAACAGCAATAAGCTCGACGGAGACACCATTTGGAGGCTGGAAACAGTCTGGCCTTGGAAGAGAGGGAGGAAAGTACGGCATGGATGAGTTTCTAGAAACGAAAATGTGCTCCATTGGGCTGTCACATCCTTAGATTATTTGTTCTAATGGAGAAAAAAACCTGGTATTAGACAGAGACCCAGGCCTATTTTTACAGGTACGCAATCAGAATGCCATTAGTCCTGTCGAATCGGGACATTTTGTTAGTCAGTTTAGCCTGTCTATACTATGTAGAAAGAAGAACTACTCATGGTGATAATCCCTGGAGGATGGAGTCCTTCAAGCCCTCAAACAAGTGCCATTGATTAAGCAAAGGATAGGTCGCCAGATTCTGAGGTATAAAAAGTTTTGTATTTCAAATCATGTAAGAGTCTTATTTTTCATCTTCTTTATTATATATAGTGCTTTATTCACTCTTCAGGTGTTCCATGTATTGTTTTATAGCAGGGAAAACTTTATATGCTGTGCCATCCACATCTACCAGTATAACGTACCTCTAGACTAATATGATATAGTCAAATAACAGAGATCTCTCTCGTCTACTACATACACTAATACAATTAAATTATATCATTGAACAATGTGAAGTGAGACTTACATTGAGGTACTAGTTAGACAGCTGAGAATCACAGCTCCAACTCAGCTATTGTCTGACACGTCAAACTGTCTAGCTGTTCGAGTGGTAAACAAAATACAGTTTCACTCTGAACTTTACCAAGGTACTAATACAGACACTTTGAAGTACTCCTGAAAGTTTTTTCGCATTTGTATTTTCAAACAAATCAGTTTCCTATCAAGAACTTTTAAGTCTGTAATTAAAAATACACTTTTTGGATTCTTGCAGAACTATGATAATGCGGGCTTATTGGTGG
>ERZ1740068.879-NODE-879-length-11466-cov-10.040049_pt1 | contig 11466 bp, 14 predicted proteins | sample MGYA00581735_ERZ1740068 | MGnify/ENA primary metagenome ERZ1740068 (study PRJEB43018, sample SAMN04849740) | marine metagenome | isolation source: floating plastic debris | place: Pacific Ocean | collected 2008-08-30 | study: EMG produced TPA metagenomics... | reverse complement strand
TTTTACCAGCGGTTATTACCGCGTTGTCACAAACCTGCCAACCCTGCTTCGACCCCCTGACACATTGTGCAAACTGCTTTGAATTGTCTTAAAAGATTTAGAACATGTCAATGGCGATACAATAAAAGTGTTTCACAGTCATGTCAAATGTGGCATGGGGCACCGGGACAAAATGCAATTCTGCCGCCCTCTAATTAGGAGACAGCTCTCCCAAGTTTTGCAATAGAGTAGGTAGCACATCCGATATTTTCTACACAAAATTTCAAGCATTTGTATGGCTAAAAATGATAAAAGTGGCTCAACGTGCTGGCCTTCCCCTACCCACTAAATTAAATGTTTCATGCCAAAAGTAGACTATCAGATAATAAACCGGGAAACTTTTAGTAATTTAGTATAAGAGTCATTAATGTGTAGAGCATTATCATAGGGATATGATTTATCAGTTGTAGCTTCAGCATGTAACACACACTTTCAGAGATGTAAGTCAAGTCAAGCAGAAAAAGATACTGCTGCCCCTTTAGTAGACCAGACAGTGCAGGATGGTGAGGGAGGTAAAATGAATGAGGAAGCTGAAAAGATGCTCAATGATCTGAAGGAACGTTATGGTACTGACACCCTCAATATTTCTAGTGAGTGTAGCTCATAATTCAGCTGTGCTGAAACATGGGCATGGATTTTGTCGAAATAGCCTTGTTGTAAGGCACCTGAGTTGTGGAGTCGCTTGGCTAAGGGCATGGTAAGCCCCATACAACTGACAGTGGACACCGCTAACTCCAACCGATGTGGATTTTAGTGCTTAGACTAATAAATAGCCCTAGCCCCCCTGCTACATGTCATATTTAATACTGGTGTTTTTTTTCTCTGGCAATTAATTCCCTTTGCAAGGATAATGTGTCTCCATGTTGTCTCTGGTTGACTGCAGGCCTACTTGGAGAAAACATAAAAGTGTCTGTTGTAAATATTTGTTAATTAAGCAATTTGAAGACTATCCCACAACTCACTATTTCAGAATTCCCAGCTACACTCAGTCAATGATTGCCTATGGGATTTTAGACATAGTATTTTTGGGAGGTCCAGTCTGATATTTTGTGAATGAGTTGAATATTTATGTTAATTAGAAGAGGACATGGAGACAGCTATGAGAGAAGGGACAGGAGGATTGGAAGAGGCTGAGAAGAATCACTCAATAATCAAGGATACTGAGAGGGGAACAGGTAATATGGAGTCTCAATCAAATACCTTACAGGAACAAAATTTGATTGCCGTTTATATTTTGCTAATGGAAAATTGGCTAAATTTACATTCTGCTCATTATTTTAATTTTAGAAATCTCCCAATGATAGCTTATATAATTGCAATTCAAAAATCAAAGTTCGCTAATGTTCAATTCCTTGAATTTGACCCATCTGAGCCAGGTCGCTAATTTAAATTCAATGTATATTTTTATCCTGTAAAACGGAATCCCTCAATGCATTGAAACTTGGTTTTCATCGCAGTTCTCATACACATTCAGTCATTGATTGATTTATGTCCGAAGTGTCTACTGAGAGTTCCAGTGACGATTGTATCGTTGGAAAGGGCATGTTAATGAGTATCCCAAATCCCAGACACACTGTCAATGATAGCATATATGTTATTGACACTGCGTTTTAGGTGTTCTTATCACATGGCAATCCTAGAAAGGACAAGTATCCATAAGAGCAATCATCCTACTCTAGCCCAACAGTTTCCCAAACATATCCCAGTCATGGTCTAAGAGATTGGTTACCCTGCGTTTTAGTGATAACTATTCAATTATCTCATGTTTTGATGCTAGACGTTTTCTAAAGTTTTGGAGTTGTCTTTTCACTGCTTAAGAATTTGTAACTGATTAACATTATATTGGAAATCCCAGACACCCTTTGCCAATGATAGCATATATGATTTTGACTGAGTATTTCTGGAAACTCCACTGAAAAATTGTGTTGTGGGAATGTTGTTAATATACCCTATTTTCTTAACATGCCCTACTGCTCATGTTCATGACATGATTCTCAATGGCTGGGGCAGAGAAGCGGGCAGAGACAAAAAGTAACCGGTGATGAACCATTTGTGTCCATTATACCCCTTGGTATCAAATAGGGCATGTTGACAACATTCCCACAATGCAATTTTTCACTGGAATCTCCAGAAATACTCAGTCAAAACCATTATGAGTGTGCCTGAGATTTCCAAAATTATGCATTGTGGAATACTCATTAACATGCCTTTTTTCTACTGGTGGTTTGTTGTTAGGTGATAGCGAGAAACACGAGTTCCAGGCAGAGACTAGAAAGCTGTTGGATATTGTGGCTAAATCTCTGTATTCTGGTAAGGAGGTGTTTATAAGAGAGCTCATATCTAACTCTAGTGACGCACTGGAGAAGCTGAGGTGAGTGTTTGCAATGTTGAGAACATACAGGTTGTAAATCCGAGGTCGAACTATGCACTGTATAATTTAACTCTTTTTCTGTTGCTTGAATTTTAATCCCTTGAGAAGATCACTGTTTTATGCCTACTTTGGTTTAATTCTGGCGGCCCGTCTTCTTTCAGATATCATTGACCTCCCCGGAAGCTTGTTGCATTTTCTAAGCAATCAAGAATAATGCTTTGTCCTGAAAGTTGATGAGTATGATTCACATTCCTTCGCCAATTTGTCGCAAGGATTATTTCGTCAAGAGGGAACAACTCTAAATATCATAGATTGTTGGTGATGCAAAAGGACATTCAAAAGTTGTGAGCGCTGATTTGAATAAATTACAAGAGATATTTCAAGTATGATCGGTCGTTGTTGCTCCTAGTAATGTCATACCTGTAAGTCATGGTGGAGCAGATGCAGGAAGTAGTGAATGTAAACCTTGCAGATGACTTAGTGTGACTGGGTTCACATATTTGGTATTACATGTTTGACTCAGTGACTTACCAATAATGACCCACATTACAGTCCAGTGACTGACACGTTAGGCATTAGATAGTATAATGCAATAATCTTTTACAATTTCTGCAGGTATCTTGAAGCAACAGGCACAGATATAATAGAGAAGGGAACACCATTAGAGATTCATATAGCAACCGACGATAATAAGAAAACATTCACTATTCAGGTGAGGTCAAACACAAAACTAGATGTGCGTCTACAAAACTGGTTCAGTACTGTCTTAGATCTCAGACTCGATGGCAGTTAGTGGTGCCCGGCTTTCCAGTCTGAGCGCTTAATCTTGGCTTGGTACTGTACACATGGGCTCTTTTCTTATTCCTTAGGTATATCATGTGCTATCAGAAGTTAAATGTAGCAATAACGTAATAAGCTGAGCTAAATATCCTTTCGATTTTTCTCCCTTCACTTCACTGAAATCAGGTTACAAAATGAGGCACATCCAACATATTGGATTAAATTATATTCCCTCCCAAGCTATGCAGTAAACCGGCATTGTCAGCTCTCTGTCAATGGGCTGACAAAACGAGATTAAAGTCAAAAGTCTGCTGTCAATGAGTTGAATATTTGCATACCGTTATTATCTCATTGAGTCTGTTGATTTTGCGGATGCGTATTAGTTAAGCTAGCCTGACTCTGAGTGAAGGTAGCATGTCTAACGCCACACTTTAACTCAAATAAACCCATTGGTTTTATTATTTTTGTCTTTAGCAATCAATAAGATTTAAAATACACTCAATTAGATTCCAAAAGTCATCAGCTTTTGATGATTATGTAATATTGTATGATTTTTTTTACCTATTCAGGACACAGGCATTGGTATGACCCGGGCTGAGATGATTGATCATTTAGGAACCATAGCAAAGTCCGGATCTCAAAGTTTTATTGAAGAAGTAACAAAACAACCATCAGAAGCCGCCGCCAGTAATATCATTGGTAAGGTGCTCTGATATCAGTTTCTTTTGTCTCCCTTGTGAGTTGAACTTTTTGTTTCGCGAGATGCTGCACAGTTTTTACCAACTGGTTATACTGAATTATTACTCAAGCATGTCATGGTATAGCTTTGTATAAAACATTTTTGATTTACTGAGACCAACTTTGATTTGTGATTTAAGTATTCAATTAACCAAATCTGACATGATAACTGGTTTTTGAATGGACAAACATTTTTGACAAATGTTGCTAGGAGTTGTTTGCCATTGTTATTTCATTTCACGAATGCCAAAAGTCTGGCTCAGGTTAATGCTTTTAATACAATATCTGAATTGACCAAGATACCTCGAATAATGTAAGGCGGGAGAGCATAAGGTAAATCACAGAAAGGCACATTTTCCCATATTCCTCTTCCCCATACATGAATCTTGTGTAACTGCACCATAGCATCTGCAATGTATCAAGGTACAGCAGGCATTGTCTATTGAAGCGCTGAGAGTGTTGGGGATAAGAAGGGGATGACTTTCACCTCCCATGATTCACAGTATGGACTCTTTGCCATTTAATGTGGCATTAGGGAAACTTTTAAGGAATAATCCATATTGATAGTTGTTTTGTGTTTAACGTTTCAGGAAAATTTGGAGTTGGATTTTACTCCACCTTTATGGTAGCAGAGAGAGTAGAGGTATTCTCTCGTCCTAGTGACCCTGACAGTCCGGCACACAGGTGGTCGAGTGACGGCAGCGGACAGTATGAGATCACAGAGGCTGAGGGGGTACAGAGGGGAACTAAAATCATACTACAACTCAAACAAGACTGCTATGACTACTCCAAAAATGATATGATTAAGGGTAAGAGTAAAAAGGCTGAAAGGCTACAAAAAGATTTTTCCTACCTGCATATTTCATTCCTTTTCTATTTTAGACTGAGTGTTTAAATTTGATGTCTTAATATTTTGCAATACCTAACCAGGGTAACCGCCATTTAACCACCAATTAGCCACCTCTAGTGCTTATATAAGTTTCACCACATTTTATCTGTGCTTTCCCAATTGAAACCAGCATTTGTGTTCAATTTTGGCTGAAACAGAGAGGTAAAACAGACTGGACCAATTGCCTCATTTAGAAAATCATCAAATATGTGTCTTGAACCAGAAAATTAGCCTTTTGAAGCATTAATTATGGAAACATAGTGATTAGGCTTTTTAAAAGAGATAAATAAAGGTTGTGATTTTAAATTTGTATTGCAGAGGTTATAAAGAAGTTCAGCAGTTTTGTTGGATCCCCAATTTACCTGAACGGAGTCAAAGTCAACACACTACAGGTTTGTTGTGATTTTGAGATAAACTGGCACCATATTTTATATGGTTTTTTTGGAATTGATTGTGTTGCGATGGTCTCACATTCTTTTGCTATCACTGTAATCATAAATATTGAGGGCTATCTCGTGTTTAGTTTGTGAACCAAGTTCATGCATTAAACTAACCACAATGGGTGTTAGGTTTTCATTTTCTTTGAGATGGCATGTTGAAAGCTTTACGATTTTAAGCATCAATTCTTACATACTGACAAAGAATATACAATGATTATTACTGTGAAAGAGACTGGGAGTTATATTTCCCTGGTAGCTGAGACAGCAACTCCTGTATCACGTCACATATATACAGTTGTTGATGTTTCGTTGATTGAGCTTGAACCAGTAAAATGTCTTGATATATATGGAAAAAACTAATCCATCCAATGTGGATGAGTGGCTGAATACTGTTTAAATTTCAGTTCCCTTCCATGGAGGGGGACAGGTCCATTTTATTTGGTATTTGAGTGAGGTAGTTTTCTTGGATTTCTTTGGTCCAAAACTGTGCTGGCAGCTGGCTGGTGTTTCGATTCATAGTCCATTTACTCATCAGAAGCTTGGTCCCCTAGGTCAAGATTTTTGATTGCCTAAGAAGTTGAGATATGTGTACATCTGATCGTTTATAGGCGATGTGGGCTATGGATACACGTGACCTCACAGATGAAATGCATGAGGAGTTTTATAGGTACATTAGTCACAATCCTGACAAACCGAGATTCAAACTACACTACAAGACAGACGCTCCGCTGGATATTAAAGCTTTATTCTACATACCTGAAGTCAAACCAAGTGAGTTACACTCAGCTGCAACTGAACTGTCATTCATTTGTATCTTATTCGTATGGGAGGAAAAAGATGATTCATCATATTTTGCTCGTGAAAGATTTGCTTAATCTATAATTTTTTTTGACTACATGTAAAAATTATCATAGGGGACGGTAAAGTTATTGATGAACAACAATGTGGGGGAGGGGTAAACTAATATTTTTTACATTATTAAGCCTGAGGGCCCTTACTAGTTTTATCGAAATGGTTTACAGGAGTTTTACATGCAGTCCAAGCATGTTTCTTCGTTTTGATGACTTCATTTATGACAGTTTATTGGTTAATAATATGTCTGACGGAGAGGCTGTTTGTATTTATCTAATAGTTGACTGATTGTATGAAAACTACTATAGGGGTATGGGAAATACTTACATTGCAATTAATATAGCTACTAATGTACACACTTATGTATGACCTCCAACCAAAAGTGTTTGTGAAGTTAGCAACTTTTCCACAATACAATTTTGATAGGAATTTTCAGAATTATTTAGCTCAAGTCATGTGCGCTTGTTTAATAACAGATATGTTAGCAAGCTTCAAACACCCTTCACCACATAAACAGATCGAAACTCTTCACAGAAAACTCTGCCATGGCTAGGCTCCGGGATATTCTTAGGGGTTGTGGGCCAGCTGACCCCTGAAATATACTCAAGCGAAACTCATGGTTCTCTCAGTCACTGGCTATGGTACCGCCACTGCGCGTCATGTGCGCTAGCATAGACACAATGCATTGTGAGATGCCCCATAACATGACTTATTTCTGGTGACAAACATTTGTGTTATATTATTTTTGCAGCAATGTTTGACATGTCTCGTGAGATAGATACCAAAGTAGCGCTGTATTCTCGTAAAGTGATGATCACTCCCTCAGCTCCCATCCTGCCTAAGTGGCTCAGATTCCTGAAGGGTGTAGTGGATTCTGAAGATGTACCTCTTAATCTGAGCAGAGAATTCATGCAGGATAACTCCCTTATACAGTGAGTCAAAACAGCCTGCAATATGTTTAAATGAATGTATTGGCAGTGAGGCTGTGATATGATTGGTACACCCTCCAACTCACTACACATTTTACTTTTCCAATAGAACATTTTTCTCTTTGGAAAATTGTTGCTAAATTGATGCCGTGTTAGTTTCGAGACTAGTGTTGATCATCTAAATGTTTAGGCATTTACTCAGTCACTGTCACTTAATGGTCTTGCTGCAAACTAGTCATGCACACTCAACTAAGAAGGGTCCGACACACTTTTCACAACATTCATTCCTAGTGAAAAATGATTGTTTCTTGGGCTGGGCCTCATCCACATTCCTGAAAGGTATCACAACTTTCCATTACAGTGTGGACAATTTTACAGGGCACACTAGGTTTCTGACATGCCTGATTATAATTCAAGGGATGAGGGTTTTTTTGTCTGCCAATGCGACAATCTTGATAGTGACCTGGCCGCTTTGAAATTACACTCAATTGAATTTGGATCAGTTGAAAACTAATGCTTTCATAATCTCAAAAGACCATCATTGATTGGAATCCATCCCCCATTGTAAATTTATGGCATGTGCTCACCGTTCCCTCAATATAGTTTTTGGCTGGACTTCCAAGGATTACTTACAGATAACCATTTATGATTTCATACAGAGTATGCCTGGGATTCCAACATGATTCATTGTGGGTTGGGATAGTCTTTGACATAATAAATCACAACTGCACAAAAGAGTAATATGTATTTTGTAGAAAGCTCTCCTGGGTGTTGACAAACAGAATACTGAAGTTTCTTCAGGACCGAGCAAAGAAACAGCCAGCAGAGTACAAGGCATTCTGGAATGATTATGGCATGTTTCTGAGAGAGGGGATTGTAAGCACACCTGAACAGCAAACTAGGGTTAGTGTTGTCCGGTTGCATTTTGTCCTTGTCATGATCTCAGACCAAAAGTACTGATCACTATCTAGATAAGCTTTTCCTGTTCATTTCTGGATCATTCACCAATTGGAATGGGGACACGGCTTCTTAGAATGGGGTGTAGGCTCTAGCTGATGGAGAAAAAGAAGAAAAAGTTATAATGATGCCATGGAATAGGAAGCGCCTTTCTGACTAGGAGTGTATTCGTTATGATATCATCACATGTGTGGGGAAGCTAACTCCAAGTTAGTATTTAATGTTCTCCGACAGGAGATTGTTGGTGATTTATTGTAATGAAAATGCTTGCCGAGGCAAATTGTAGATAGAGAATATTGTATATTATTTACCACACCTCTGAATAAAGTGTAGGTAGAGCAGTAAAGTATATCTTTACATCTTGAAAGGTTTGTTTGCACGTTTGACTGGCGCTAATGCATAAGTTTTACTGTAATAATTAAATGATATTCATAAAATTTTATTTTACCATAGGCCCAATAATGAATTTATAATGCAGTTAAGATTATCAACAAGAATATTTATGTATATTTTAGGAAGAAATATCCAAGTTGATGATGTTTGAATCATCCAAACTTCCGGCTGGAGAATTGACATCAATACCTGAATATACTAAGAGAATGAAGGCTGGTGAACGTAATATTTACTACCTCAGTGCTCCAAGGTGTGTATGATTGTGTAAAGGAAAACACAGTGGATCATCCACATTTTATTTTTCTCCCTAGGTTTTGGAGGGAATTTTTATGGGGCTGCCTATTTGGAATCAGGGTAAAGGGTTTTTTGGGTTGGGTTCGGGTTTGTTTGTTTTGAGACAAGACGAAAAAAGGGGTATTCTGTATAGACAGCGTCTCGATCTTTGTCCCCTGTCTTTTCCAAGTTGTCTAATTGAAGTCCAGTGTTAGAGGCAGTTTGGTGTATGTCTGCTAATTATGCCACCTGAATGAGGAGCTGGGCATCACATTTATGATGTTGACACGTGGCTTGCGCTGGTATTTTTGACATAATGCCATCGTTTTCGTCACCATACTTTTAATTTAATATCACCACCAACCAAAATTACCTCACCCGAAACTCCGAACCTCTCTCCCGAAACATTTCCAAAGAATAACCCAAAATTCAGAGAGAAAAACGAAAATCGGGACCAACAATTTTATAGGATACACCACACTTGGCTATGCATTCTCATAACCCCCTAATGACTTTGGAAATGTGACAAAATGTATAGATTAGCCCCTCAACCTTCCTATTCATAGATATATAGTTAAATAGTAAATACATGCCAATGTTCCTATCCTCAAGTTTTTAAATTTTATATGGAGTTGTCTCAACTTGTTTGAAACTCCATGGTGGTTGGACAACTCCTCGCTCTTTTAACCAAATGCAATTATGTTACAGTGGTCCTGCTCGTAATGTGTGTTGTACATGAAGTTGTAGAGTGTGTTAACTTTATTATTTATAGAGAGTTTGCTAAGCTTTCTTGCGAGCGACGAGTAATCTGGAGGAGTTTTATATACATCATAAGGGTGACTTTAGATGATGTGCAATGCAAAAACACCTTCTTCGGGTGATTCTTTAGGTTTCTCGTTAAATATTTCCGTATAGCTTTTCCTTTCCCATAAGATTCTCTCCTGAAACGCAAAAGCATTGGTGATTTGCATTGCGCATTACTTAAATTCGCCCCTGTAATCTATAATCTAATTCATTCAGGTGTCTCGTTTCTCGTAAGCACCATAACGCAAACAGTCATTTTCATAAATTTGAATCTCAGTTGATTTTTATTTTCTCATTATATTTTTTATTCTTCTACTCAACCATACAAGTTTGAAAATGAAATGTGTTAATACTGGTTTCCCTTTCTTTCATAGTCGAGAGTTAGCGGAGAGCTCGCCGTATTACGAGGCTATGGTGGCTCGCGATGTGGAGGTTCTGTTTGCGTATGAGGGACTCGATGAACTGGTACTTATTAATCTGCAGGAGTTTGACAAGAAGAAACTGAAATCTATAGAGAATGAATTACATGACGGAGCCTCTAGCACTAGTACTGACACGGACTCCACAGCGGGATGTGAGTGATACTTTTTTAAACTTAGCTTTTTTACCCAAATTGGGTATGTTAACAACATTCCCACAATGTAGTAATTCACTGGATTTTCCAGAATTAATCAGTCAAAATCATATATACTATCATCGACTGAGTATGTCTTGGATTTCCAAAATAGTGCATCGTGGGATACTCTATTTTGATAACTTGCTGACGGAGATGTCCCCTCAATTTTTGACTTCATGAATAATTAATATCTCCGCTCATTGGGACATTTAAGACTAGTGATTACAAATAAAGATATCTAAATTAAATATTTCTCATCTGTATACGTACAATTGTTGTTCGATAAGGATTCTTTTAGTAATTCTATATTGGCATAAGCGAATGTAGGAATTTTGAGAGCAGACAATTCCAGTCAACATCAGATAAGTTCTCAGACTGGGGCTAGCTTCGCTCGCCACAGTGTGAGACCTCAGACTAGTGAGTCTTGTAAAACAATTTGCATTGTTTTTACTGCAGCTGAAGACACATTATCCTCAGATGATGCTGGTAAACTTACAAGCTGGATGGAGAAGCATCTGGGTAGAAAGATTAAATGCTGTAAGGTGAGTGAATTATTAGGGAACGACCATCTAAGATCTGCTGAGGGTCTGGTTGCCTGATGCCAGCACTGTACCTGCAAATTGTTTTTTTTGTATTAATGTCCATACTATATGAATTAATATAAGCGAGTTTTGAGTTCAAGTTCTTTGACCTATGGTATATATTAGCTAGATTTTATTTTAGTTTTAAGTAGGCTTAGTTTTCAAAAATTTGATTTTAGGTATTAGTATGGTGTAAAGACTTAAATTGCCTGGAATTACCAAACAATCATTCTAAAAACCCTTAACCATTATATCATACATCATACAACAACCTCAATTGTAAAAATGTTTGGTTTCCTCAATATATATGAGACAAATAGACAACATTAGCCGTAAGTAATGACATCAACAGTTATGAACTCAATGTTCAATCCCATGAAATCAATGGTTTTGGCAAATAAATGAATTGAAAACCCATGATAATTTGATATCGATATCATACATAGGAAGTCTGATCATCGCACATTGCTTATATATTTTGCAGGTAACGAACAAACTAGTATCACATCCGTGTGTGATATCCGTACCCGAGATGGGAGCTGTAAGACATTTCCTCAAAACTAACTTTGTAGAAAACACTCAAGAGGAAAGATACAGATTACTAAACGCAACACTCGAGATTAATCCTAAGTATGTCTTGGCCGTGTGAAATATTACACCACTAAAAGCTGTGATTTTTGTTATTTAAAATGATATTCTGGTTTCATTTTCACAAACTGCGATATGCTCACTATAGGTTGTCCATTGTGTCAATAATAGCCATGTAAAGTTTCAAAACTGTCGCACCAATAGAAAAGGCAGGAG
>ERZ1740068.878-NODE-878-length-11496-cov-5.464732_pt1 | contig 11496 bp, 10 predicted proteins | sample MGYA00581735_ERZ1740068 | MGnify/ENA primary metagenome ERZ1740068 (study PRJEB43018, sample SAMN04849740) | marine metagenome | isolation source: floating plastic debris | place: Pacific Ocean | collected 2008-08-30 | study: EMG produced TPA metagenomics assembly... | reverse complement strand
CCATTCGTTTCAACAAAAAAGCCAGCTAAAAGCTGGCTTTCAATAGTTTGTCGGGATGGCGGTCAGAATTTCTAACTTTTTTGGCCTCTGATGTGGTTGAGGTGTGGAAATGTATCGGAGTGTTCCCTTAGTCAAAAGTGTAAATTTTCTAGCATCTAATAAATGCTTATGACGTTCCCCAAAGTAGCCTTGCCAAGTTTTCCGATTAATCGATAGTGGTTTTGTCTGTTCATTAGTCTGTTACCTCGAATGACCTAAATGTTCAAAATTTCGAACACATTCTCGTGTTTCATCGCGAAATGGCCGGAGTCCATCATAAAACCTTCAATTCACTCCTAAAGCGGGCAACTCTAGCTATCCTCTGCAAATTTGTGTTTTCTCTAGGAGTAGAAATTGTCATTGGAAACATCCAAAACCAACCTTGCAAACCCTGGTTGACTCATATTGTCTCCCGGGTAATTCGATTGCAACCGATGGATCATACCCTTTTTATGAAGCAGCTTGAACCCGGCTTCCAGGTGGGTCAGGGTAACTTTTGAAGCTAACATTTCCTTCAATAAGTTAGCAATTCGATCACCGTCTCGTTGAATTGTCGAAAATTGAGTTTCCAAATAAGCTTGCAATGAGTCCACATTGAGGTTTGCCAGATTCGGCTTGTCCTCATAATTGAAAGTTGACTTGTAGTTATTCACAATTTGCTCTCGATCATTTTTTAGTGAAACAAAAACCTCGTCTGCCATTTCTAAAACCGCACTTACCTGCGAGAACTTTCGGTTGAATTTGATGCGATGGCTTTGGGGGAATTGCGTTTTGTAGTTCAGTTTATGTTCTATGGCTGCCCAAGAATGCATGCAAATGGTCCTGATCTGAACCTCAGCATTCATACCAGCCAAGTCACTATTCTCATCCAGCAATTCATCTTTTAAACCAAGGAACATATGGTAGGACCGATACGTGAATTCCTTCTCTGATTTGGGCCTGTCCGCAGTTGGATTTTTTTCTCCGGCTTTGTGAAACCTGCCATTCAACTCTTTTGTAATCAACTTCAAATCGTCTTCAAACAAATGAATGATCCTCAATCCGCAGAAATCGTTGTTTTCATCCATCGGACTCTTCCAATTGGCATTCCTGCTTATTTTTTCCAGAAAAGAATCAAAACTTTTCACCCGCATCTGGACGTAGTCAAATGGTATTTCCTTTTCACTTAAGATCTCATTGATTTCCTGTTGCAAGACATTTCCCAACTTTAGGTATCGGGGATACTTCTTGTTGTACTCTGACCTTAATTCTTCCTCTAAAAACATAGGGCTTCAAGTGTCAAGCATAAACTACGATGGAAATACGCGTCCATTTGATACCCTGGTCACTTAACAGGTAAAATGTGGCATTTCTTGAAAACAGTTTATCCCAATGTTCAGAAATGTCATATGATTTATTGACAGTGCCAATCTCTTCCTTTGTGCTCGAAGATTTTTTTAAGGATACTTCAGCTTCAAGAATGGTGATTCCTTCAGAAATATCCTGGCTGTCATCATCACACCGAATCAGTTTTAATTGAACTTTGACCCCGCCTCTCTTTTCAGTTTTTTGAAGCCCCAATAATCGCAATTGAATATTATCTCTTCTTATGCCTATGCCATGTTGAAGAATGATGTCCTTTTCACCCTTTCCTTTTTCTAGATACAGCAATTTGTTAACCGCGAAATTCTCATTGGAGAGTTCTGTGATCTCTCCTTTTTCGAAATGAAAATTGATGATAGAATGGCTCTGTTCCCCGCTCCGATTTTTTTGTAATTCCTCTTCACAAAATAGTTTCCCTTTCTCTATGTTTTTATGATCGGATAGGATGACAACCATCTTCGCAAAGGCCGATTCAGCAGTCATATCCAGACCGGAAATAACTCCGTGTTCCAAAAGCCTTAAACTTACCGGGTCGGAACTAAACGAGACTTTACTGCTGTGCGCCTGGGTCACATTCATAACAATCACATCGCTATTCACCAGTTTCTGCAGTGCTTTTAAAACATTGAGGTGGGTTGGAGCTGTTCCCATTCCATAGGTTCGCAATACAACTCCTTTGAGCTTCTTTTTTTCAGATTCTATATTGAGTTTTGACAGCGTTTGAATGACCTTCCGCTTATCAACGGTTAGCTTAATTTGACCAAAACGCTGCGCCCTGTTGTTTTTTTGCATAAAATCGGATAATTCGCTCAAAATGAGATTCGCATCTGTTTCCTCATAAACTTCACCATTATCCATGGCGATTTTCCTTGCCTGAGCCTTCAGCTTATCCAAATAAATCAAATCCAGGTCATCACCAATCAAACCCTCAATCACCCTGGGCGACATGCCTGGAAAAACATCAATAATCTGGATGTTTGCATCGGTGGCAAAAGAATACGATGTTGCCGAACTGTTTTTTTCGTTGGTTATTAGGTGGTCATTGATATCAATGTTCTCTCCAATGGTAGCAAGGGGCGGAAAGTTTAGGGAATCAAAGGACCGATAAGACGAAGCGCTCGACATGGTCGCTCGGTTCGCCCTAAACAACGTATCGTGCAGGTAAATGGTCACCTCCCGAATGGGTTGCAGTCCCAGACATTTTGCAGCAGCGAATGAAATGGAGGCATATATATTTTGTAATGCATCGCTTCTGATAAAATTCAGTGGTCGCTGCGAACCAGTAAATACGATGGGGATTTTCAAATTCCGGATCATGAAACAGACCGCTGCAGCAGTGTAACTCATAGTGTCCAACCCGTGAAGCACCACAATGCCCTCAAAATTGTTTTCATGTTGCTTAATTTGTTTCACTAGGTTGGTCCATAGATCAGGATTTACCTGGGAGGAGTCTTGCTGTTCAATGTTATCGTGCTCATAAATCCGTTCAACCTGGATTCGGACTTTGACACCTTTCGAATTGTTATTTTCGAACAGCATCAGTGAAGTGGAGGAGCGGTCCTTTCCAACGATCAATTCCTGGATCAGTTCTTTCGAAGCAGGTTCTAACTTTTGGATGGAACTTTCCTTGGAAGATATGTATTGGGTGATATTCCCTCCAACGGCCAATATCAAAACACTTCCTTCCCTCATGCCACATCAGCTTTCGTAAATATGGCAATGTGCATCTTTTCCCATTGCAACTCCAGGCTGCTACTGTCCACAATGGTAATTTTAACTTTTCTGGTCCCATCAAGGTATCTTCGGGCCTGCTCTGTAATTGGCAGGATGATACTTTCTTTCGGATCACCCATTTTCCACTTATTCGCCTTTTCGAACCTCCCTAAGAAGGTATCGATATCTTCAGGTGTGTCTTCATTCGCATCATCATGGTCGATATAGACTTTACCCATTATTCTTCCTCTTGGAATTCCCTGGCTAACCCCTAATATTCTTAGGAACGCTTTCTCTATGTTTTTAGGACTTAGTTTTAATTCCCCCGCCATTTCTCTTTGTTGTTCGACTACAGCAGATTCATTCTCACCATATACACATCCAGCATTAAAATGAATGTTGTATACACTTTGCCTCAACTCCCCCCTTAGATTAATTTGCATTTTATCAGCTATTACAGTTTTGTCAACTTCAGTAGCTAACAAATAGCACAATTTAGTATAAGCTGCTTCGCGCGTCATATCCAATCCTGAAACGACACCACTTGCCAACAATCCCACACTAACATCATACAGACCTTGTTCAACTTCACCTTCAGAACATTGGGTAATGTTTACGATCACCTTCCCCCCTTGAATTGCTTGATCTATTGCTTCGATGAATTTGGGTATCGTTGGGGCGTTTCCAGTGCCATATGTCAATAGTACGATGCCCTCCAAAGACTTGGAATTAATAATTGTTTTTAGTAGTCTCAAATCCATACCGGGAGCAACAGTGAAGTACATTACCTTTGGCGAATAGCTTGAATTCACAATCATTTTTCGCTCCGAACCTTTTCGGATTAGCCGTTCATTGACAACAATGTATTCATCGGCATGTCCCAATGGCGGGAAATTAGGAGAAGAAAAGGCATCAAAATTACTAGCACTGTATTTTGTGGCTCTGTTTCCCCTGATGATGGCGTTTCTGAAGTAAATGCAAACCTCTGGGATTACCGTGGTACCCATTGATTTAGCTCCTGCAACCTCAATGGAAGTCACCAGGTTTTGCACGGCATCGCTTCTTGTTTTTCCAATTGGTTTTTGAGAACCAGTAATGACGATGGGCTTATTCAAATCCTCTATCATAAAGGAAAGAGCTGAGGAGGTATAAACCATGGTGTCGGTTCCATGAAGAATGACAAACCCCTCGTATTCATCGTACTCGCTTCTAAGAATACTTACAATCTCCTTCCAGGCGTCAAGGTCCAGATTGGACGAGTCAATGGGAACTTCAAAGGGGAAAAAATCTACCCTTAGTGAATGCCCATCAATGTATAGTTTTTTCTCGGTTGTGTCATACCGTGGAATCATTTTATAGAATTTATTGTTTTCTCCCTTTTTAGTTAGTTCAACTTTATTCAAGGGCACCAGTGCACTGTTTGGATCTCGCTCATCCTTCGGGAAGCTTCCGATGGTTCCTCCGGTATATATTACCAATACTCCATTTGACATTTTGTAACTTCTTTAATTGTTCAATAATGAAAGTTTAATAGGTTTCATGCATTTTCTGGAATAGAACATCCAATTTGTTGTGCCACCTTAGATTATCTTCTAATGGAAGGTGATAAACTTAATCCTTACAGGTTAAATGCTCCCGAAGCCCCTGGCCTAATCTCCTATCAATTTGCCTATTGCTCATGCCAGATGATGGCCCGGATTACCATCTTGAATTGCAAACTGCTCCGTATCCCATTTTGAAGAAGATCGCAATCAGACCAATTACAATCGGCAATACAACTGTTGGTATACCGTCTGAAAATGCCGGAATTAATGCCACCAACACTCCTTTGATAATCTCTTTCCATTTTAATCCTTTAAGTCCCCTAATTACTTGGCAAAAAACTTCTCGAATCCTGCTCTTTAAATTCTTAAATCTTGAAAGGTTAGGTATGCTATCCAATATTTTCAGGGCCGCTGCAGTTACACTTATTGACTCCTCCTCTCGATCATAAATTCCTAAAACGGGTTCGAACATTTGACCGTTCTTTTCGAGGTATTGCTGCATCGATGGGTTTAAAACCTGTGTGTCTATATACAGCTCCATGCGGAGTATATTTTCGTGCTCTATTAGCACATGTACCTCCTGTTCCACATAATCCAACCAAGCATCGGTTATGTCTAATTCATTGTTGAATAAAATTTCCATATTTTACATATTTTGAATTTCGATCGATAGTAGATTATTTAGTACCGATTATCAAATCTTTCCTTGCAGTAAAAATCCGATATTGAAGTTGCCATTATGAAAAAGAACTGATCAGTTATGAATGCAACTATTATCGCAAAACGAATTCAATTTGCTGTTATTCAGCTGCCTCCATTGCTTTTCTATTGTATCCTTATTTAACTGGAAAGGCCCTTTTTCCTCTGTATTATTCTCGATTAGAATGGGCTTTACAATGGCATACTTTAGATTTTTCTTATCCAAATCGAAAATCAATGTACAACCACCTCTAAATAGAAAACCCTGGCCATCCAGCTCAGGAACCCGGTTGCCCGGCAGTGGTGTGAAACTATCGATCCATCGACCATCTTTCATCACCGCTCCGCAGCTTTGAACAATGGAGAAAACTACCTGGTTGATTTGATTCCCCTCTGGTCCAACCTTGGAAATCAATCGCAAACTATTTACTTGAAAATCAGGTCCCCTGCCGTTGTACGCGGCAGATGTTCGGATACCATAATCTTTCCAATGCTTGTTGAATACTAGTCCAGTGAGCTTGATAAAGCTTTCAGAACCGTTAAACTTTATGTCAATTCGTTCGTGTAGTCCGATTAGCTTACTCCTTTTATTTAGGTTCATAAGCTTTCTCACCTTAGGAGTTAACTCTCCTGAAATAGAAGCCTTGGTAATTTCATAGATGTCTTCACGGTTGGTATGAAAAGCAATTTGCATGGTGAAATCTTTGAGAAAACTGATCACTATTTTAATTAAGTCCGAATCGTTTTGGTTCAATTGAATTTCAGGGTATTTCAGGTTGTCAACACTCAAAGAGTTTATACCTTCAGGAAATATTCCCCTTCTCTTGAATGATTCAATAAAGGCCAGCCGGTATCGATGACTATCCACATCTTCCATGTCAATGTCTGCTGTGATTAATGCCCGGAGATATTCTCCAAAAGTGATGTCCACCGGGGGACAATAGTCAATTGCTCGGATGCAAATATTCAGCATGTGTTTTGCCGTTTTGGAAGCTTCTTTTGCCAGACGATTAACCAATTCTGGATGCATAGGCATTCCAAGCTGCCCCTCATTTATGGAGATGCAAACCAAGTCAGCGATGCGTTTCTCATAGATATTTACAAAAGCCTCGAAAATTGCTGATACCAGAATATTACCACGAGAATGAGGGCGTTTTAACCTTTGGTATGGTTTATGATTTTTTTGCTCATACCCTTCAAAGTCATCTATTTCTGAAGCAGTTCTGAGACTTCCATTTTTACCGATAGCGATTCCAAACTCCTCAGCAATTTCACTCAGCAAACTTTTCCCAAAAAGATTTCCCTTGGTCTTTTTAATCTGGTATTTCAATGCTTCGGGGAAGGAAAAATGTTGGAAAAGGGCTACAAGGTCTGCCAAAGCCTCGTGAAATGCCCGTACATCATAATTCGTAGGACGTGTATAATGCTTTTGCATTCCATCCAAAATAGCATGAGTAGTTTCATGTACAATTATGTCCTGACTTAGGCAAGTATAGACCAATGTATCGGGCATTTGGTCTGATTCTGGGGATGGTTTTGATTTGAAGTATCCAAAATGGAGTGCTTTTCCATGAGGGTCATAATAAGCGTGAGCCTTTTCCATGGAATGTGGGTATACCTTTAATCTCCCAACATACCTTTCTTCAAAGTTTTGACCATTCTCAGGATCATTATCCACCTGTGAGGTTGCCCACTGTACCTTTCGCCCCAATGCATGTTCAAAGTTTTTTATCGTGGTCATGATTACTGCATAAACCATTTGCTGATGGAATTGAAGGTTGCTTTCGCTGGGGTCAAGTCCATTTTGAGCAAGAGCATAAGAATCATTTAGGTCAACAGGTTCTGTATGTTTATTCGTGCTTGAATCAAAATCAATAATTTCTATGTACTCACATTTGAATGAACCTCCCGAACAATTAATCTCTTCCCAGGGGACCTCATAAGTAACTTCATTGATCTGAAAAGTATTCATGCGATTAGAGAGAGCTTGGTCAATAGCATTACCTCTTAATTTTCTATACGTGGGAATTTTCATCTGTGATAAATCAAGATTTCAAGATTTTCAACTCACCAAAGATTTAAAAGAGTCTCAAGCCAATCCTCAGGATAATTCCTGAATTGGTAGGGGAAAAACCCTTTGCCATCAAAGGAGTTATCCTGTACTTGGAGAGAGGGCTGTTTTTTTATTTTTACAAATATTTATGTTTGAATCCTAATATTTAATTAATTGAAATATGTATAACAATTATTTTAAATTGGCGAAACCGACATCAAATGGTCATGAAACAGAGTTTAGTGCGGGGCCCATAAACTGGGTAGAGGCCCAAGCCATGATCCAGCAGTATCGGTCGAACCCATATGCTGTTCAGGTGCCGGTAAATTTAGCTGGGAAAATCACCCCTACTCAACTAAAGGGCTTTCGAATTGACAAAGCAGACATCCTTGAGATTTTTAATTCTGATTCAGCCATAGATGAGCTGTTTATCATGTTTGCTGTTAGGCAGGAGGATCTTGAAAAAGATCATAGTGATCAGTATTTTACCACGATTTTGGGAGGGATTAAAGGAAATGCTTTTCAGCATTCAGTACTATTTGACTTTGTTGACCCATGCCCTGACCATTGCCCCAGTGGCATTTTGTAAAAAGCTCAATTTCCAATGAATATATGGAGAGCTTTTAGTTCGATTCATTGCCTCACTTATTTATTTCCATACCTTGGCGTTGTCATGACTCCACAGGTATGGATTTATTTGTTTTTATTGTTGTCAGCCACTGCATATGGGGTTTACAATTTTAGAGATTTAACTTTGCCATATCGGTTACTAATTGCACAGGTTTTCCTCGTACTTCTTTCCGAAATCACCTCCCAAGTAATCCGTCATTTCATCTTAAGTAGCTTTCCTGTATATTACGTACTGATACCTGCTTTACTGCTATTTAACTCTTTGATCTATCGAACACTGTTCAAATCATCAATCGTTTTAAAAGAAATTGTGACGATTGTTGCGATTATCTTGTTAGTGATTCATTGGTATTTAAGCCTTTGTACTAGTGAAGTCTGGACTGAGAGTTTTCCATCAATTAGCTTAATGCTGTTGAGCTTATTTACAATTTCAGTGTCGCTGCTCGTCTTCATTCAAATGTTGTATTCACCAATCATGATTCCATTACAGAAGCAAGCAATTTTCTGGTGGAACAGCGGCAATCTTTTTTTCTATAGTGTTACTTTCTTCATTTTTGGATATTTTAGATATATAAAAGGATTGGGACAAAATATGCCAGAGTGGTCCTACACCCAAATTTGGTTAGCCAGTATGGTAATGTATTCATGCCACTTTACAAGTTTGTATTTTAACAGAAAAAAGAGCAATTTGAAAAATGGAAATGACCAATGATGAAACTACTCCAATCCTTATTGGAACCATTGGAATGTCCATAATGGCCACTTTCATCATTGTCTTTGTCATTCTGTATCGAAAGGCTCAGTTTAAGTTCGAATTAGAACGACAACAGTTCAAGCAGGCGTTACTTGCAGCCGAGGTTGAGATTAGAGAGCAAACATTAGAGGATGTCTCCATGGATCTGCATGACAATATTGGTCAAATCGCTTCAATCGTAAAAATGAACCTAAGCATTATTTCTGAAAACTTATCTGAAGAAGATCACCTGCGAGTGACTGAGGCCAAGGTTTTGTTGTCCAAATTGATAGCGGATATTAAATCACTTACTTATCTATTGGACCGGAAAAACTACAAACATGTTAGCCTCTTGAGACTTCTAGAGGATGATATTGCGAGGATTAATCGATTGGAATTGATCGATATAAAATTAGAGAACAATCTTCAAAGTTTTAAGTTTAACTCTGAGACTTCAATTTTTCTTTACAGGATGTATCAAGAGATGTTAAATAATGCCTTAAAACACTCTGAAGCTACAGAAGCATTGGTTGAAATTTATACTTTTCAAGGCAACTTAATATTTCGCTTTCGGGACAATGGTATAGGCCTCGATTCTTTCACGGTTAAGCCTTATTTGAAACATTCAAATGGCAAGGGAATGAAGAATATCATGGAAAGATGCAAAATTATTGGGGCAACAGTAGAGGTTATTGGAATCCGAAATAAAGGTACGAGTATCACAATCTCTTTACCTACCTGAATAAAGATGTTTGATTTTCAGCAAAATATCATCCATTTGGGAATTGTTGATGACCACAAACTATTCCGCAGGGGCTTGGTAAAGCTTATCGAGCACATTGACGGGCCATATCAAGTAATGCTTGAAGCGGGAAATGGAAAAGAGCTTCTTCAGTTATTGCGCTCAGGAACTGTTCCAGATGTCATACTGCTAGATTTGCGGATGCCTATAATGGACGGTTTGGCCACTACGACCATCATAAAAGAGGAATTTAAGGGAATCGCCATTTTAGTCCTTACAATGATGGAAGATGAAGCCTCGCTAATTAAATTAATTCGTGCAGGAGTGAATGGCTATTTGAATAAAGATGTGGGACCAAAAGATCTTGAAACTGCTTTATCTTCTATTGTTGAAAAAGGTCATTTCTATTCAGAGAAGGTAACAGGCAAGTTGGTCCATGCAATCCAGAATCCCTTTTTTGATGTTGAACAAAGTTTGGGTTTAAATGAACGGGAATTGTTATTCATCAAACTTGCTTGCTCAGAGGATACATACGATATGATTGCTGATAAAATGTGCTTAAGTGCTAAGACCATCGATGGGTACAGAGGGCGGGTGTTTGAAAAACTTAATGTAAAATCAAGGGTAGGCCTTGTACTTTTTGCGATTAAAGCTGGCCTTGTACCAATTCCATAAAAACTATATTAATTCACACCTGTCCAAAACGATTAAAACAGATCTAAAAATCGCCACAAACGTAGATTGAAGCAATATAAAAAGTGAAACATTAAAATCAAGTTCACTCAATCTTTTCGCTACTGAAAAAGCATTAGCTGTCTGGATTTCGTATCAGAAGGTTTAAATGGGTGATTTACCCAATGCAATAAATTATTTATATAAATAGGTTGATCCGCAAGAAGGGCATTAATTGGACAAGTGCCAATAATGTTGTGACTTTTTCTGCAAAGCTTTCAAGGAGGGTGTAAATTAAACTCTGTCTGTTGAGAGATCTAACCCTGTTAACTTTGGACAGCATAACACCAAAAGAGCTATCAGCATTATAAACCAAGGCCCTTGAGCAGTTCAAAAGTGGCAAATCCTTGTTTGGTAAAGACGGAGCTTTTGCTCCCTTACTGAAGAGTTTTCTTGAAAAGCCTTGGAGGCAGAGATGGAAACTCACCTTGATGAATCCGAGTGCAGCAAAGGCTACAAGCGTAATTGCAAGGGACAAAAAAAGCTCAAGAGCAGTAGCGGCCCAATCACCATTAATACTCCCGAAGACCGCCAAAGCAGCTTTGATCCCCAAATCGTCAAGAAACGACGGGAAACTGTTATTATCGTTTCTTGGCGCAAGAGCTGTGAGAAGTTGTCCACCTGTTTTCAATATTCCAAACCCATCAGGAGAATCATTTACACGACCAATACGGTAAAAGGCTTCCATTGCCAAGTTAGAAAAATCATCAAAACCAAAGTTGATTTTGCCAACGATATGGCTCTGCTGAAACTGGTCTACTTAGCCACCGGAACATCACAAAAAAAGGAATGCGCCCATCCAGAATTGGGAAACCACTGTTCAACAATTAAGGTTTAAATTTGAAAACAGAATTTAACTCGACATCAATTAATTGCAAAATCACAGATTTTGATATAAACGAAGTTACCCATTTTTGTTTCGATTGTTTGCCATGTGAAGTGTATCCCAAAAAACAGGACAGTGCTTTACATAGAAATTGAATCATCAAACTACTGATACTACCCATAATACTAAGAAGAGAAAGTTGGTTCAAGAAAAAAGGTAATGCGATTCTAATCGTAAACCGCTGAAAAAGAAGCAGTAAAAAATAGAGAGCTATCCAAAACTCCCCAAAGGGTGAAATTTCTAATCTGCTCACTCACCCGTAACTCCCTCAAAACCAACAAAAAAAGCCCTGCACAAAGTGCAAGGCTTTTCAAAGTGTCGGGATGAGAGGATTACTCCTTCCAGTCGTGATCTTTTTAGGGT
>ERZ1740068.877-NODE-877-length-11497-cov-7.554973_pt1 | contig 11497 bp, 6 predicted proteins | sample MGYA00581735_ERZ1740068 | MGnify/ENA primary metagenome ERZ1740068 (study PRJEB43018, sample SAMN04849740) | marine metagenome | isolation source: floating plastic debris | place: Pacific Ocean | collected 2008-08-30 | study: EMG produced TPA metagenomics assembly... | reverse complement strand
TTACCGATAAAGGTATTATCAATAAAACTGTATGTCGGGCCACCTGCATCTGCAATTGCATCAGCTAGCTGTTGTAAAGTGTCATTGGCAGCAGTAATACCTGCATCGTCAGAACCGTTATTATCCTGAATTTCCTGCAAACCAATGATGTCAGGAGTCTTCAAATTATTAACAATTTGAGCAGCAATTGCATCAAATCTTCCATTTGCTACATCTTCATCCCCATCACTATCGTTGGGGTCGAGATTCAGAACATTATAGCTAGCAACTGTCAGTTTATCTGCACCACTTTCTATAGTTGTGGTTTCTGGTGTGATAGTCGAAGGAGTGACGGTAAATTCCTCAGTTGGATAAATCTCGAAATTACCAAAACCATAACCAACAACCCCTGTCACATCTCCTAACTTCGCTCCGACATTGACTTCAGGAATATCAAATCCCGGTAAGATATCCGAATCTTCATCGATTTGGACTTTTTCAGGATTGAAATCATCGGGGCTGATATTGAGGGTACCTCTGTCACTAATTCCAGTTGCATTTTCACCGCTATTTACAACAGTAAAAATTTCCCCAAATCTATTAGTAGGAGCAATAGCTACCGCATCTTTTGCTGTTACCAGCATTCCTTCCAAAGACTCAAAGAAATCAATCCCGTCTGTATCGGGGTCAAAGCTGGTAAAAGCATCATCATCAATATTTTCAGTCGGGGGAACTCTACCACCGGTACCAATAACTACTGGTGTGGGAACAACTTGAATGCTAACTTCTGGAATCGTGACGGTAGCATTGCTAATTTGGGTGGTGGAAAGATTACGAGTATCAGTACCACCGGGAGTAAATTCGCTAACCGTACCGCTAACTTCTGCAAAATTTCCAACGGTAACTGTAGGAGCAGAACCGGTAAACACAAAAATCGCGTCGGAAGTAGCATCGTTATTATCTCCCATAGCATCTTGGAGATAAAAACCATTGCTATCGACTGCTGTGACAACACCGGTTGTAGTTACAGATTCACCTAGAAGGGGTGAAGTGTGAGCGGTTCCTTGGATTTCGTAGATTGGGGTAATCGAATCTTCGGTACTATCATCAGAATCACCATCGGAAAAAGTTTGCGATGTGTTGATACTACCTTTAGTGTTACTACCATTAACAGCAACCCAATTAAAATCTGAATCTTCGCTACCTTCACCTTGTAATTGTAGAGAACTATCAGCAGGAGTTGAACCCGATTGAGAAACACCAATATCAGTACTGGTCATTCCATTAGCTGGGCCACCAACTGCAGTGAAACTTCCTTCGTAGCTGAGGAATTGCACTACACTATTGTTGTTATCTACTAAAGCAATACCATCTGGGGAACCGTTTTGAATTCCATTAGTAGGATAATCAACAGCAACTGCACCAAAACCATTACCTTGGTCAGAGATAGTACCGCTGAGATTTTCAGTATTATATACTGTTCCATTACTTCCGTTATAGAGAACAATTGACCAATCTGTTAGGTCAGTTCCAGCAGTTCCAGCAATCTCGATAAATTCATTAGTGTCTGCACCAGAGTTATCGTAGTGAAACTCGTTAATAAATACAGTCGCCACGGAAAGGTGTCTCCTCTTTAATATTTATACCAAAGGATGCAAAAATTTTTGAGTCACCCAAATGCTGTGACTCAGTTAGTACGTAGAAATCACACTGATTTACAAGTGATTTATTTCAATATCCATAAACCCTTTCGCAATCAAAAACTGCAAAGATACATTTTATTTTATGATTGTTACTAGCATCTTAGGATTAGTAATATTAAGTATCTATCTTGAGATAAAATTTAATCAGCCCTGTTGTTTTTCTGCTTCGGAAGTCGAATTAAGAGTATATTCTTTAACATTACGAGTAGATTTCAAAGAGCTAAGTAAAATCTTACTTATAGCAAGTCCACCACGAACGAATCCAGTTATCTGAGCCATAGTACTTGTTTGCTAGTTGATTATTCAAAGTATCTATTGATAATTCAAAAAATATCTTTTCAGAGTTTTTCCTGAATTATTAAATAAGGAAGTGTAGATTTTATGACCTTACCCTAAGATGCTACGAAAACAATATTAAGTAATAAAGCTGTTTAGATTAATGTTTGTTTAAATTAATCACTAATTGAATTTAATGGATATAAATTTAGTTATGGTGAGGTTATTAACTGCTTGCTAAAACAAGGAGATTAACAGGAAGCGCAAAATAATCAAATTGGCTGAAAAAATAGTATGATAAAAACGGGAGCATCCCAATGCAGGAACAAATATTTGAACCAACACCCTAGAAGGGTGAGGCTATACAAACAAAGCCCACCTGCGTGGGCTAAGAATCTTAATAGCCCACGCAGGTGGGCTTTGTAGTATTAGCCCCAGACTTCTAGTCTGCGGGCTTTTTGCATAATCGGGATGCTCCCATAAAAACTTCAAGCTTCCTGGTTATCAAAACGTTAACGATTGATTAACTGATTCAAATCCTATGTCCTAGATAATCAAAAATGATGCTTATCTAATTATTTTTGAGCAAGTTAGATAGTATGATTGAAGTGAATTGAAACTAAATAATTAAAATTGTATCGTCGCTGTCTTGTTATAGTTTATTAATATCTCTTCAGCCATTCTCCTAATAATAAAATTTTCGCCGCACCTAACAATTATCTTTTTTTGTGATTAAACAATATTCTCAACAGAATTATAGGATGAATTATTCAAATAAATAATTTGAATCTGAATATTTATTATCAGAAGGTATTTAGTATCACAATTAAATATTATTTATCCAGCGAATTATCCTCAATAAATTAAATCAGCAAATACCTGATTTATTATTAATTAAAAGCTAAATATCGTAGTGTTTAACACATTATAAAGCTGAAAATAAGAGATGATTAATTTATTATAAAGTAACTTTTTAATAAGTTAATTTAGGCTTATTGAATGCTATGCTACTGATTGTATAAATTACTATCATAGGTGCAATTTAGTAGATGATTTATGAATATCAGTAATGTAAAAAAGCTTTGTTTAGCAGTTTTGAGATTTGAATTGATTAACTAGCCTTGCCATATTTTATAGTTACTCATCTGCTTTTATTTATTGCATAATATCTACCAAAATATCGGAACTTTTTTTTTACTGTTTTCAGTAATGCTATTTAGCTAATTATTCTGTTAGCATCAAAAGTGTTTGAGGTTGATGAAAAATAGCATCTCCATTTCTCATCTTTTCGTATCAGGGATAATATTTCAAATTAGTTTGGAATCGGCTTGGGTGAGACCGTTAAAAATATATTATTTCGGATTTTGGATAGGATTATGAATAGTTTAACTATTCCTAATTTCTGATAGAGACTAAACTTCTAATCGTCAATCCAAAGTCCAAAATTAAGTTGATTGACCGAAAAAATTTCTGTAGTCAAAATAAAATTAATGATTTTAGAGTTGGACTGAGATTCTTTGTATCGTGCAGTCTTTAAAACTGTCTATCTTAGCTTGGATAAACTACAGTCACTCAGTCGCTTGGTGCTGATTTAAATTAATCTACTTTTATTGCATTGTACATCTTCAATGGCTGATTTTATGCTGCCAATAGTACAAAGTGTCAACATTTTCTATATATATTATTGGATATAACAATGGATACTTTAAGCAATATCGAAGAAATAGATATTCAGAGATATTTTCAAGTTATAAAACGTCGTTGGTTACCTGCTTTAGGAATTTTTGCGCTAACAGTTACCGGAGCGACATTATACGCACTTTCTCTCGAACCTACTTATAAAGCAGAGGGAAGTGTAATGATTAAAAGCAATCGTACTTCTTCTCTGACAGGATTATCAGAAGATTTGGGACGATTAGAAGCTTTGACTCAAAATAATAATCCTTTGGATACCCAAACACGTATTGTGACATCGAATCCCGTTATCGAAGAAACAATTCGCGAGTTAAATTTAAGAGATGAAGAAGGTAAGCTGATACCGATTCCTGCTTTAGCTGGTGGATTAAATGTAGAAGGAATCAAAGGTAGCGATGTTTTATTAATTTCCTACAGCGACCAAAACCCCGAAAAAGCAGCCAAGGTTGTTAATACAGTCATTAAAAATTATATTGAGCAAAATATAGAAGCAAATCAAAGAGAGGCTAAAACAGCACGTGAATTTCTCACAGGACAGATACCAAAAGCTGAAGAATCTGTAAGAAAACAAGAAGAGAGACTCCGACTGTTTAAAGAAAAACATCGAATTATTGCTTTAGAAGAAGAAGCTGATGCAGCGGTTGGAACAATTAATAAGTTAGAAGAACAAATTTCTCAAGTTCAAGCTCAACTAAATCATGTAACTGCACGTTTAGCAAATCTACGCTCTCAAGCTCAGATTGAACCGCAAAAAGCAGTTATATCGGCAGATTTGAGTCAAAGAAAAGAAGTACAGGAACTAATTAATCAGCTACAGGAAGCAGAAAGTAAATTAGCTCTAGAACAAACTCGTTTTAAACCAGAACATCCAACTATAGAATCTTTAAAGTTAAAAGTAGCTGCTTTGAGAAATCAGCTTCAAAGAACAACAGCGCAAATCTCAGGTAATCGACAACAGCTTCAACAGGAAAATTTACAGTTAGGAGAATTACGACAAAGTTTAGTTGCAGAAATCACCAGCGCTGCAGCAGAACAGGATGGATTACAACAGCAAATTGCTACACTCACAAATAAATATTATGCGTATAAGCAACGAGCCGATTTACTACCAGGATTAGAGCAGGAGCAACGGGAATTAGAGCGCAAACTTAAAGCAGCACAATCGACATACCAAACCCTGTTAACTAAAGACCAAGAAATTAACGTTGCAGAAAATCAAAAGATTCCTAATGCACGGGTTATTTCGGCAGCTTTAGTTCCAGACTCTCCTCAAGGACCACGCAAACTTCTATTTATTATTGGTGGAGGTGCTGCTGGCTTACTGTTAGGGATAATAACTTGCTTTGGTCTAGACTTAATAGACCGCTCAATTAAGTCTGTCAAAGAGGCTAAAGAAGTTCTCAAATATACTTTACTCGGCGTAATTCCTGAGTTAGGTAAGCACCACAAACCTCAAGCTTCGATTGCAGGAAGCAATAGAGCTTTACCAAAATTAATTGAGAGAGATATACCTTACTTCCCTGTCGGAAACGCTTATCAAATATTACAAGCTAATTTGAAATTCCTCTGTTCCGATGCTCAACTCAGAAGTATTGTAGTCACAAGTTCGGTTACTAGAGAAGGAAAGTCGGAAGTTGCAGCTAATTTAGCGATTGCAATGGCTAGTGTGGGGAAAAAGGTATTACTCGTAGATGCAGATATGCGTCACCCGATTCAGCATCATACTTGGGGGTTAACAAATGCATTGGGTCTAAGCAATGTAATTATCGATAGGGTTAATATTGATGCTGCGGTACAAGAAGTAGCACCTAATTTAGATGTGCTTTGTTCTGGAGTATTACCTCCGAATCCTATGGCTTTAATAGATTCCCAGCGAATGGGAAAACTAGTCAGTAAATTTACTTCCAAGTATGATTTTGTCATATTTGACACTCCCGCCGTAGTCGGAACGGCTGATGCTGCGATATTGAATGAGCTTACCGATGGTATTTTGCTGGTTGTACGTCCGGGTCTTGTTGACTTGGATAGTGCAAATGCAGCTAGGGATTATTTAACTCAGTCAAATCAGAAGGTTTTAGGAATGGTTATTAATGGAGTGGATTTAAAGAGCGAACCAAAGAGTTATTTATATTACACCAAAGAAGCGATTGATTCAGCTACAAATGTAAACGAGAATTCACCGGTAAAAGAATCGATATTCAACAGAATGAAAAATAACCGAGAACAACATGAAAACAACTTGTCTAATAAATAATTATAATTATGCTAATTTTCTACCGGAAGCTGTGAATAGCGCTTTACATCAAACTGTTAGTTTTGATGAAATAATCATTGTTGATGATGCTTCTACAGATAGTTCGGCAGAAGTTATTAATACGTTTACTAAGGAGACAAATGTTAAATCAGTTTTGAAGGAGAAAAATCAAGGACAATTATCTTCGTTTAATGAAGGATTTTTAGCTGCTACTGGGGATATTATTTTTTTTCTGGATGCAGATGATATATATAAAAGTGAATATTTAGAAAATGCATTGAAGTTTTATCAACGCTATCAGGAATGTGATTTTTTGTTTTGTGCTTATGAGAAATTTGGAGTAGCTGAAGGGATATTTCAAGAATATAACTTTGATGCTGATTTAGGTTATTCCGTAATTAAAACTTTATGTGTTGGAGAATGGATTGGTTCTATTACTTCTACATTATCAATGCGTAGAGAAGTCTTACAAAAAGTTTTGCCTATTCCATATACAGAGGATTATCGAGTTCGAGCAGATGACTGTTTAATATGGGGTGCTTCTGTAGTCGGAGCGAAAAAATTTTATATGTCTCGTTCATCTGTATTGTACAGAATACATAAAAATAATAATTTCTACAATGATAAATCTTTAGATATAAATACCAGTTTTGAATATCAGAGATTGTTCAAGCGTTCAACACTTTTAAACTATATTAGTCAGAAAAATTCTATTAGCATACCGTCATTTTTAGCTTATACATCCCTCCAAGAGTTAAAAACTATTTCTTGTCCCACCAAGAAAGATTTTGCAATTTATTTGAAAATAATATTCTTACTAGAATCTAATCTTTATTGGAAAATCAAAGGAATATTTCTACTAGGTATTTACTTCTGTAGATTATTAATTACCAGAAAACTGGCTTGATTATTAATTGATAACTGTTCACTGTTCACTGTTCACTGTTCCCTAAATGCTGAGAAAATTAAAAGTTAAAAATCTATCACAATTTAAATCTCATACCAAAATGCGTAAGATTCTCAGCAATACAGGGTGGTTGTTCGGGGATAGAATTCTCCGTATGGGTGCTGGTTTGCTTGTGGGTGTTTGGGTAGCACGTTATTTGGGAACCAAAGATTACGGTCTTTTTAATTATGCTATGGCTTTCATCAGCTTATTTACACCTATTTTTACTTTAGGTTTAGATGATGTAGTTATACGTCAACTAGTTAAAGAATATTCTGATAAAGAAGAGGTTTTAGGAACCACTTTTGCTTTAAAGTTTATAGGTGGGATTATTTCGGTTTTATTAGCAGTTGGATGTGCATTATTATTAGGAGGAAAAAACATATTCGCTATATGGCTGATAGGAATATTGGCCATGACTGGAGTTTTCCGAACTGCTGATACTATCGACCTGTGGTTTCAATCTCAGGTGCAGTCAAAATATACTGTGATTGCGAAAAATATTGGTTATCTACTCAGTATTTTATTAAAAGTAGGATTGATTTTAAATAAAGCACCGTTAATTGCATTCGCTTGGGCAACTTTAGCTGAAATTATTATTGGTGCGATTGGTTTGATTGGTATTTATCAAGTTAAAGGATTTTCTAAAATATGGAATTGGAAGTGGAATTTTACTACTGCGAAAAACCTGCTTAGAGAAAGTTTTCCTTTGATTTTTTCAGGTTTTGCAATTCTGATTTTTATGAAAATTGACCAAATAATGCTGGGTCAAATGCAGGGAGATAATGAAGTTGGAATTTATTCGGCAGCGGTAAGAGTATCGGAGCTATGGTATTTTATCCCCACCGCGATTGTTTCTTCTGTTTCTCCTTCAATATATGCTGCTAAAGAGAAATCAGAACGTCATTATTACAAACGCATCGGACAATTGCTGCGATTACTAACCTATATATCTTTAGCAATTGCTATTCCCATGACATTTCTTTCAGAAAACGTCATTTTGATAATGTTTAAAGAGGAATATATAGCAGCTGCTCCCATATTAGCCGTGCATATTTGGGCTTCTGTATTCGTATTTATGGGTGTGGCAACTTTACCTTGGTTTATTGCAGAAGGACTCAACCATATCTCTTTAGGTAAAACTTTATTAGGAGCAATTCTGAATATAATTCTCAACTATTTACTAATACCTGAATACGGAGGACTTGGTGCTGCGATCGCCACAATTTCATCTCAAGCAGCAGCGGCTTTTTTTAGTAACGCTGTAGATAAAAGAACGCGAAAATTATTCAAAATTCAATTACAGTCTTTCTTGCCGTTTTATAAGTACTAATTATAGATAAATAAACTGAATTATTACAGAAAACTACATATATATAAATGCATTTTGTATTTATGATTATCTTAATATTTAACTGTTAGCTGTTAAAGTGTAAACGAATCGAGCAATATTTATATTTTTATAACTTGAATAAGCATAATAATGAATAAGCAACTGGAAACGCCAATTACTTTTATTATATTTAAACGTCCGGATACCACAGAAAAAGTTTTTGAGACTATTAGACAGGTTAAACCTAAAAAGCTTTTAGTTATAGCCGATGGATCTCGAACCGACCGCGAAGGTGAAGCAGAAAAATGTGCTGCAACCAGAGCAATTATCGAGAAAGTTGATTGGGATTGTGAGGTTATCAAAAACTATTCTGAGATAAATTTAGGGTGCGCTAAAAGAGTTTCCAGTGGTTTAGATTGGGCTTTTAATAATGTAGAAGAAACAATTATTTTAGAAGATGATTGTATTCCTCATCCAACATTTTTTCGGTTCTGTGAAGAACTGCTAGAAAAATATAGACATGATAGTCGAATCACTTCAATCGCGGCTCAAAATGCTCAGTTAGGGAAAAATCGTACCAACTATAGCTATTATTTTTCATCTTACAGTCACTGTTGGGGATGGGCAAGTTGGAGGAGAGCTTGGAAAAGTTATGATTTACAGATTAAACTATGGCCAGAAGTTAAAGAATCAAATATTCTCAATGATATTCTTCTTGATTCTAAAGCAGTTAGCTATTGGCAAAATATATTTGATTCAATTTACGAAAATCCTACCGGAATTACCTGGGATTATCAATGGACATTTGCTTGCTGGATGCAAGGAGGATTAAATATTATTCCCAACGTTAATTTGATTAATAATGTTGGTCTCGGTGCAGATTCAACAAACTTTAATACCTCCGAAGAGTATTCATTTATTAATCTTCCCACCGAGGAGATGAAATTTCCTCTGAAACATCCACCTTTTACAGTACGTAATTCCGAAGCAGATAAAATCATTCAGAATACCGTATATCGAGCAACAAGATTAGATATTTTTAAACAAAATTTGAAGAAAATTCTGCAAGAGAAAAAATTAATTACACGTTAAGAAATAACTATTGGAGGTCATACTTTGAATTTCCAACGAATCGAAAAAGTTGCCACACATATATTAATCCTAATTACCGTGGGAGCGCTTGCAATTAAACCCGCTATTGAAGTATCAACAACCCCTTTAGGAGGTGGAATTGTAGATAAATTATTAAATGCTGTATCGTATTTAATCTTATTTTCTTTAATTACTTACTATTGGAAAGGATTTTTATATGTTAGTTCCAAAAATTTATTTCAAATACTTTTATTAATATTAATTTTATTTTCTATATTATGGTCGGCAGATATGGGTTCAAGCTTAGCTTTAGTCAGAGGCTTAATTAGAATATATCTGCTAGCTATCTACTTAGCAATGCGCTATACCTTCAAAGAACAAATTAGGCTTATAGCTTTTGCGTTAGGAACAACAGCAGTTTTATCAATAATTTTTCCATTATTACCAGGTTTTACGGGAAAGCATATTGCACCAGAATTAGCTGGTTCTTGGAGCGGTATTTTTGGTCATAAAAATGAATTGGGTTACATGATGGCTTGGAGCGCAGGGGTGTTTTTGCATTTAGCTCTAAGTGAAACTAAATTCCGCTATTTAAGATTAAGTATATTTGCTTTATCTGTATGTCTAATCATTCTTTCACGCTCAACTACTTCTATGATGATTCTTTTAACGATGATAACTCTTTTACCTTTATACAAACTTAGTACAAATCATAACTATAAATTACAAATAATTATGATAAGTTTTGTTTTAATGTTATTAGTTACCGGTTCAGTCTTAATTTTTGGTAATGCAGAATCGATAGTCGGCGCATCAGGAAAAGACCTAACTTTTAGCGGACGTACTGACCTTTGGGAACCGGTATTAACGAAAGTTTTAGATAGACCTTTATACGGCTACGGATATGCTGGATTTTGGAATAGCCCATTGGCTTCTAATCTTAGATTAACTTACGAATGGGCGAGTAATTCCCATAATGGTTTTCTAGAAATAATGCTCGATTTAGGGCTTGGTGGTTTCTTAATTTTTATAACTGGTTTCATTCGCTTTTTTTCTATGTCCCTGTATAGAGTTGTTTCAATAGCCAAAAAGCCAGAAGATTATTTACCAATGCAAATGATTGCCATACTAATTATCGTTAATATATCTGAAGCTAGGTTATTAACTCCTAGTTGGAATTGGTTCATGTATTTAACTACATCTATGACATTAACTATGGAATACCACAGAATGAGAAAACAAGCATCGCTCAATTTAGCTCAAGTTTAATACAGTCATTTATCGTATCAGCAACTTAATCAATAAAAAATACTATTTATTAGTTTATTAAATTCTACTTTTTCTATTCCCTATTCCCTATTTCCTGTTCCCTAGAATCAATGAAAATTTTACATTTAAGTACCCAGGATATAAGTGGTGGAGCCGCTCGGGCTGCATACAGATTACATAAAGGATTGCAAAATATTGGATTAAATTCACAAATGTTGGTGCAAGAAAAATCCAGCAGCGATAAAACAGTAATTGCACCAAAAATTAGATTATTTCAAGGTATTGCTAAAACGAAACTAACTTTTGAAACACTACCCTTAAAATTCTATTCTCAAAGAACCGAAGGTACATTTTTTAGTCAATGGTTACCTGATAGAGTTATTCCCCAAGTCCAAAAAATTGAACCAGATATTATAAATTTACATTGGGTTAGCGGAGCTTTCATACAAATAGAATCGATTGCAAAACTTAAACAACCTTTGATATGGACTCTTCACGATATGTGGGTATTTACAGGAGGTTGTCACGTTGCTAGAGATTGTAAGCGCTACACCGAATATTGCGGTGCTTGTCCTCAGCTTAATAGCAATAGTAATTGGGATTTATCTCGCTGGGTACACAAGCGTAAAGCGAAAGCTTGGCAAGAATTAATTAACTCAAATAATTTAACTTTAATTGCTCCGAGTAATTGGATAGCAGAATGTGCTTTGAGTAGTTCATTATTCAAAAATTCGCGAGTAGAAGTAATTCCTCATGGATTAAATACTGAAAAATATCGACCGATTCCACAAACAATAGCTCGTGAAATTCTTAAATTACCTCAAGATAAAAAATTAATCTTATTCGGAGCTATAGAAGCAACTAGCGATAGAAATAAAGGTTTTCACTTATTACAACCAGCATTACATAAATTAAGTCAATCTGACTGTAAAGAAAATATAGAAGTGATT
>ERZ1740068.876-NODE-876-length-11505-cov-7.820611_pt1 | contig 11505 bp, 8 predicted proteins | sample MGYA00581735_ERZ1740068 | MGnify/ENA primary metagenome ERZ1740068 (study PRJEB43018, sample SAMN04849740) | marine metagenome | isolation source: floating plastic debris | place: Pacific Ocean | collected 2008-08-30 | study: EMG produced TPA metagenomics assembly... | reverse complement strand
ATTTTTGGTGCAGACAGCCATTGCTACCAACTGCGTTCGAGGGCATCTGAGGTGGAAATCTGCGCCTTTGAGACTAAATATAAGGTGCAGCTTCCCAGCGGTTTTCGAGCGTTTTTACTAAAAGTTGGTAATGGTGGGGCCGGACCCGATTATGGTATTTATCCTTTGGGGAAAGGCATGTCGCAATTATTTGGAGAGGACCCTGTTTCGTTTTTGAATCAACCCTGTATTTTGACCCCAGCGCTCACCAATGAAGAGTGGGAGGCGATGAGTATGGTAAGAAATGATGAAGATGTATCGGACGAGGTGTATGTAGAAGAGTCGGGAAAGTTATTTGGAGGCATCCTTATTTTGGGTACCCAAGGTTGTACTTATTACAACGGTCTGGTTTTAACGGGGCCACATCAAGGGAGGGTGATCTTTTTGGATGGTGCTTGGCAGAAACCCTACTTTGCCGAAGAGGACTGCTTTCTCAATTGGTATGAATCCTGGTTGGGTAAGGTAATTTCAGGGAAACTGAAAAAATATTAGTGAGATTGGCTGCGCTTTGGTTCACCATTAAATGCTACCTGAACCTTTGCGCTTCTTAGGTCTGCTTGGTGAGGATGATACATTAGTGCTGGGTGGCATTAGGAATGTTGCTACATAATTTGCTTCTTTGCTCGCAACTAACCCTAATTCAAGTTCTTTATAACCTCAATTTTACATGAAACGTTTATGCAGTGCCTTGATGGCAATGGTTTTGTGGTGCGCTGTTCAGGCCCAGGAAACCGATACGATTAGTATTGATTCTGCTCAATTATCGGGACTCCTTCAGGAGATGATCATCATTGACAGCATTGAAAACTCGTTTAAATATCAATACGGTACAGTAGACCTGGGCAACGGTATGGCTACCCTGCAAGTACCGGAAGGATACAAGTACCTTGATCCGGAACAAGCCAACTACGTATTGACCCAACTATGGGAAAATCCGGAGAGCGAAACGATGGGCCTGCTGTTTCCGGAGTATACTTCACCGGTAGGTGATAGCATGATGTATGCTGTGGAGATTTCTTTTGAATCGGAAGGTTACATCGAAGACGAAGATGCAGCAGACCTCGATTACGACGATTTGCTCGAAACTATGCAAGAAGACGCAAAGGAAATCAATGAAATGCGTTTAAAGCAAGGCTATGAGGCGGTGGAAATCGTTGGATGGGCTGCGCCTCCTTTTTATGATGCTGCTGATAAAAAGTTGCATTGGGCCAAGGAGTTGAAGTTTGGCGCTTCTGAGATCAACACCCTCAACTACAACATTCGAGTACTGGGCCGTAGAGGCTACCTTACTTTGAACGCCATTGGCGACATGGAAATATTACCCGAATTCCAGGCCAACATTACGCCCATTCTATCCAGTGTAGAGTTCAATGAAGGGCATCATTACGATGATTTTGATCCTGAATTGGACAAAGTGGCTGCCTATGGAGTTGGTGGCCTCATTGCAGGCAAGGTTTTGGCAAAGGCTGGTTTCTTTGCGCTAATAGCCAAGTTCTGGAAATTCATTGCCATTGGTGCTATCGCTCTTTTTGCAGGCGTGAAAAAATTCTTATTCGGCGGCAAAGGCAACTGAGTCGATTGGCTTTAACTTTACTGCGAATGCCCTTCGAATGATCGGAGGGCATTTTTTGTATCAATCAGTGGAGCTTACGCGATAGTAGGGAGATGATTCCAAGTTCCAGTCGATGACCATGCCTTCGGCCAACTCATCGGCTACCTTTTTTCCATAGAGCACTTCTGCAAGGTAGAGTGAGGCTTCAAACGATCGGGCTCCACCCATCGAAGTGATGAATTTTCCGTCGTGCACCCACCATTGGTCTTCCAACACTTCCAGCTGCGGAAAGCGCTGGCGGTAGGCGGCTACATCTCCGGGAAAGGTGGTGGAGATAGCCCCATCGAGCAATCCGGTTTGGGCCAACAGAAACGCACCATCACAGTGGGTGCAAACGTATTGTGCTTGCTGGCTAATGGAGCGAATAAAGTTGATCAGTTCGGTATTTTCCAAGTCTTGATCCAGGTTGTGTTCTCCGGCAGGAATCACCAAAATATCGATGTAAGGTACCGAATCGAGAAAATTGAAATCGGGGAGGAGCCGAAGGCCCTCAAAGGTGGTGACCGGCTCCAAGGTATTGGATACGGTAAAAACATTCATTTTGCGGATGCCTTTTCGAAATTCGGTATGGTGAAAAATATCCATCGGAGCGGTGAGCTCAGAATTATACGTGCCATCAATCAGCAAGAGCGCCACATTGTAGCGATCGGGATGGAGTTCCGGGTAGCTATGCAGCTGAGGGGAGGAATTAATTGGAGTTGAGGTTAGCTTGTCTGCCGATGGTTGACAGGCACAAAAAGTGAGCACAATTAGTAATGATAGCATCCATTTCATGACTGTAAATTAGCACCTTGCTGTGGATTGGACTTATTTTAGCACTCTTTATTATGGTGCCTATCTATGTTGATTCGACCGGTTCAGGTTCCGGACCTCCCTTTTCTTAAGCATGTATTGTCCACCATTGAGCTTTTCCCTGCCCACCTATTAGAAAAAATGATAGCAGATTATTGGAAAGAAGGAACTGATCACATTTGGTTGACCTGCGAGTGGGAAGAGGAGCCAGCAGCATTGGCCTATGGCACACCAGAAAAGTTTACCGAAGGCACCTTCAATTTACACGCGGTTGGTGTTTTGAAAGACTTACATAGAAAGAGAATCGGTCAAGCCCTCCTGGCATACATAGAAAACCTTTTGTATGAGCGCGGTTACCGTTTTTTGATTGTAGCAACTTCCGGTGCTCCAGCAATGGAACGAACCCGACAGTTTTACCTCCGGTGTGGATATATCCACGAAGCTACTTTGCGCGAGTTTTGGCAAGCCGGAGAAGACAAATGGATTTTTTGGAAAAAGTTGGCTTAGGCACAATGGGCACCACCTTTACTTTCCGGTGCTAAATTTGAGAGTATAAGGCACCAGCGGATATCCCTGGAGGCTGCGCATGGTCCAATGTAACACCATTTCATAGTCGGTTTTCGGTTGTAATGTTACGGTGTATATCAAGATTTTTCCATCCTCTAAAAATTCGGTCTTTTCAATTTTAGGAACATGCTTTGCACCCAAGGTGCCCACTTCCGTAGCAATGCGATCGCGGTCCATGGGTTCGGAAAAAACCACTCGAATTTGGGTAGTTGTAGGATCAACAAGGGTGTTTGGCGTGGGAAGTTGCTCTACTTTTACAACCCTCGGCCGCTGGAGTTCAAACGCAGTTTGGTACACATCAATCGGACTGTCGAAATAACCAGAGGCATCCACAAAATTCGCTAACGTTTCTGCATTGTTGTAATCCAGTTCGATCATGGTTTTGATGGCCAAAGCTTTGTCGTTTGCCTTTTGGTAATAGCTTTCGCAAATGGCATAGCCCAGGTAATAGGCAAGGTCGCGCATGCCATATGGATTGTCAGAAGAGTTCCACAACCAATTGGAAAAATCGGGTGAAAACATTTCTTTGGCAAATGCAGCTTTGAGTTCAAGATCGTTGCTTTTGCCAAAAGCAATTTGAGGGTTGGGAGAAGGTCGCTCCATGGCCATTTCTGCTGTCCATTCGGCCACTCCTTCAATGAGGGTTTTTGCCAAAAGGCTTTCTCCAACTGTGGTCTTTTGTTGCGTATGAACGTATTCGTGCAGGTTCAAAAAAACGATTCCTTGTACAGGGTTATTCTTGAAATAGTCTTTCAGATAATCGAATTTTTCAGGGAGTTCGCCTAACTCTGTAAGGGAATCTCCCAGTGCTAATTCGCTTCCAATCAATACCTTGTTGCCAAGGGTAGTACCGTTGCTGCGTAGCGCTCCAATGGTAAAGTAGATGTTAGCTGGTCGCAAATCCGGATAGATTCCCTTCAGCTTTACAATGCCTTTTTCGATCTGTTTCCCATAATGATCTGCCTGCAAGGTTTGTTGACGCACCGTCTCCCAAAAGGTAGGATAGTCATTGATGGTTTGCAGGTATTCTTCTGGCGTGTATCGGCGGGCTTTGAACATGGCCTTTTGACCTGCAGTGGCGGTCTGAAAGAATTCCTTTTTCAGGATGGCCAGCTGCTTTTTGCGGGAATCAGTTTCCCGAATCAACTCATAGGCACGCCAAAATCGAAGAATGTCGCTGGTTTCCACGTGGTCATTCTGTGGAGCCGCACGACGGAGACTTTCAGGGGCAGTGCCCGAAAAGTGGGAAAAACAGAGGAAGATTAGTAGGGTAGCAGTGAGGCAGGACTTTAACATAGTATCAAACCTAAGAAAGAGTAGGAGAAAGAGGAGACTCAAAAATCATGCAAACTGAGGGCACAGTCTCCCAGATAGGAATGGGGGCTCGGCATCCCCAATTGAGGTGTTCTTTTTCAGGATTAGCCCTTTCATAAAGCGTGGGGCACTACTTTAACTTGAAAGTCTCACAAACTGTGCTGCCATTGATGGAAATGGAATGAAAGGATCGGTCCTGATATTCCGTGTAATTCTGCGGATGCCACCGGTAATTCGTTATAAAGAATTGGGCCTCTGCTTCGGGTAAGAATTGAACTCGGACTCGATCTTTTTTACGAAGTAGTTCTTTGTTGAAGGGGTCAGGCGTATTGGCCAGGCAAATGCTAATGGTGGAATCAGGGACTTGGGCGAGTACATGCTCAATCGCCTGCTTGTAGGATGTTCCCCAATAATCTTGCTCGAAATTTTTGCGGAGATATTCCGGAGGAGCAGCAGCTAAGGCGTTGTTGAAATAGACATTTTGTACTGGATAAGACCGAACCATGAAAACGGAAGTTGCGACAAATGAAATGGCCAAAAGGCCAAGGGTAGGCTTAAATAATTGGGTTTGCTGTATCCTGTGCAAACCATATACGATCAGCAAAGCAAAGGCGGGGTATACGAAGTAGAGTTGTCGCCATCCATCATACAGGACGGATTTGAGCACAATAACCACTAAAATGGGGGCAAGGAACAAGAAGGCAAATAAGACATTGTGCCGGGTGTGAGTATTCTTAATGACTTCACCCTGAGCTTTGAAACCTCGAACGATCAGAAGCAACAAACCAGATAACCCCAACAGGAGGTAGGGGATAGGGTTGGTCATTGAGAACCACACCGGGAAGTAAGTCCAGTCAATTTCAGTGGCTTTAACCATATCGCCAAAAAACAAAACCGTGCCACCCCATCGGAACTTTGACATGTTTTTGAAGGCGAACACGAAATTGTCGATGGGAGCCGTCCACAAGAGTGGCCATGTCGTGTACAGTGTAAGGCAGGCAACGGCTAAAACAATTCCGATGCCTTTGAGAGCAGGTAGGCGGTTTTTGCTTTTCAAGGCGTCTACCACCAACAGCGGGAGTACCATGGCGGGAAGAATAACTCCCATGATCCGCAAGTTGATCAACAAACCTGCACAAACGCCTAATTTTAAGAAGCTGAGGGTGGTTTTCTTGTCCAGCGCTACTACAGCATAGTAGAGCGAAATGATGAGCATCGCCATGAAGGGGATGTCCTTGGAGTTGAAAAACGAGTGGGCATATAGACGTGGCTGGAGCAACAAGAGCAAAAAGCCCAGCGTAGCCAAAAGCTTGTTTTGATACAAGTAATCTATGAGTCGAAAAAAGAAATAGCAACCCAGCAGAAAGAAAAAGTGGGTGAGCCAATGCCGCATGAGGTATACATTCCGGCTGTCGGTTAGGTGAAATGCCTTTTCAAAAATAATGAGCGGCAGCTCGAAGGCTAAACCGTAATCCCGGTCTTTCCATTCGAGGAATCCATCGTCCCCTTCAAAAACGTAGCTATAAGCAATGCTACCCGTTCTTCTTTGTTGCGTTTCGTCCCAATTGATGCCGTATCCGTCCAAGCTCACCGTGCCGACAAGCAGCGCAAGTGCACACAATACCCAACCGAGGTATCGCTTCAGCAAAAGGGTAAGTTGCTCCATTTTCATGACGCTCACTTCTTACTAAAGGGTTGGACAAGTTCCTCGTTGTGAACTGAGGAAATTGAATTCACTTGTTGGGCAAGAATGCCTAAAGTTACGGATCTACTTCTGCCAGTAATGGTTAGACTTGGTAGGGGGACACTTGTTACCATGTAGAAATTCGACTCAGGATTTGATCGTAAGTCAACTAAGGTAAGGTTTGAAGGTGAGTTGCGGTTATTTTAGCAGGATGGTCTTTAATTGATAGTAAAGAGGACAATCACAACTAGAAGAATGTGACCTTTGAATTGATAAGATCGATTTGCTATTCAACGATCGGGTGCGACTGTTTTACAGGTCGATCTAGAAACCGGGCAACTGTAGCTGCTTTTTCTTCCTGCGATTGTGCTTTCCAATTGTTGAAGCTTACTTCAACCGGGGTAGGCGCTTTTTCCTCAGTTGCAATCAAGTCAAAAGGAGCTAATAAGCCATCGTTGTTACAATCAGGATGAAAAGACATCGCCTCCAAGTACCAACGAAAACCTTTTGGTGATGGATCAGCAATGTAGCGCCAGAGATCGACGGATGAAATGTGTTTCGGAGTTTCGGCGGTTTTTTGTGCTTTAAAATAACCGTCCACTTCATCTAAAACCTCATGTGCTGGAGGCTTTTCCAATAAGTTGATGTGGGATACTTCACCTGCTTCTGAAAGAAAATATTTCTGCCCATAAGCTTGTGAATGATCATCAGCAAAACTCACAAGTGTAAATGCCTTGTCGGATGATTTACAGCGACAGTGGTGGAGCTTGATCTTTATCGACATAATTAATGCTTTGCAGGAGTGATCATTTGTGGTTTAAGAATGCTTTTGAAGAACTCAGGAGTGTCGCCGTATATTACAAAATTATTCCCATCTGCTCTCTTGCTTGGGAACCTAATTGCATTGTAACCTTCACTCCGTGCTTTTGTAGCAATTTCTTGAAATGGAGCATATTTTTCTGGACCGGTCATGCCAGCCTTCACAAGGTCATCCTCATATTTTACGGCATCAGCAAGGTTCCAGCTCTTGGCCACTGCGGGGTCAGTTAGGTCCAAGACTTTCAATTTGGACAAATCTAATTCAAATCGTATGGATTTGGCATCAAACAAATTAACTCCATGGTGGTAGACTTCAGCTACAGCAACTTCTCCTTTTTCGGCTACGTAGAACCCTCCGCCATATCTGTTAGTTGCCTCGTTAAAATACTGCGGGTTAATTTCATCAAGAACAGACTGAGCATACTGATTACCCTTAACGTGATAAACGCTTTGTGCTTGTTCTTGCTCTGCAGGGGCTAATTCATCTGTATCTTTTGTTTTTGTAGGAGCAGCTTCTTGAGCTTGTTGCGGAACTTCTTCTTGACTTGTACCTTGCACCTCCGGTTCCTCACCAGGCTTCACGTCCGGATCTTTTCCTGCCGAAGTATTGGTTCGTTGTCCTTGAGTAGTAGCATCGGCAATTTCATCCACTTGCCCAGCACCCGCTTGTTCGGCCCTTACAATATCATCGTCGAGTTTTTTGATGAAATCGGTGACGAACTCAAAGGTTTCTTTTGAAAGGTTTTTCAACTTGGGCAAGGCAGTTTTGAGCATTTGTGCCATACTACGGGCAAGGGCGGGCATTTGGTAAATGAAAAGCCCCATACCCACCAGATTCACAAAGAAGTCGATGGTATCCCAATACTTGAGGAAGGTAGGACCCCATTCGGTCGCTTCGATCTTATCGCGGAAGTCTTTGACCAAGGTAGCTGCCACCGTCCAGGCGGTGAAGGCTACATCTGCCGCAAAGAGTAGCGTGCCTGAACCCGGAACCAGTACCGTGAGCGCAATACCCAAGATAATGATCCCGGCATCGATCCATTTAGAAAGTTGCCGGTCGAATTGCTGGTCTTCTACCATTTGCAAAGCAATGGCCGGCATAAAGATGGGCATGGTCGTTACCGACTGGTGTTCGTCGGGCACAAGCACTTCGAGCGCAACAATATCAAAAGGGTCAAATTCTTTGTTCTTGGTATAGCCTTTTAAAGATTTGAGCCAAAGTAAACTGGGAGTTGTTGCCAATAAGACATCTGCCGGAGCATAATCGGAAGATACTTTGGCGTTTATGGAACCATCCTCTAAAGTGATGTCGTAAGAATGGGTGATGTCCGCAAACTGGCGAAACAATCCAGGCGAGGCATAAGGAAACAGGTGGGTATCATTGCCAAACCGATCTTCATTTTCCTTGTCTCCAAACAGCTTTATCAACTCCGTGATTTGACGTTCCGACTTCTCTGTTCCTAACGCGTGGAAAGACAACTTCAAAGAAAAGGTCATCCATTCGGAAGCATAGTCCGACAAAAACTCGTTGATGTTGGTATAAAGTGCGTAGTTGTCAGTTTGAAATTCCTTAACGAGTTGAGGTAACTCACTATCAAAGGTGGTGGTGAGTAGTTTTAAGACCGCCAACTGAGCCGATTGATTGTCTATGTTCTCAATCAGGATGGCATGAATCAAGGTCTTTCGCTGATGGTAGGTGAGCAAATCATAATCCGGTGGATCGAATTGTTTCACATACATGTATACCGGAAAGGGATTGCCCTTTTGGTTGGTAGCAACTGTCTTTTCCGCGTTAAGGAGGGCATTGTCAAAGTTTTGTTGCGAAGCCTTTCGATAGGCAGCTATCGCTTTGTTGTAGGCTTCCACCGTGCTGAAATCCATCGTCTTGTCGTCGATAATGCTATGGAATTCAGGGTGTAGTTGCTCGTGGGTAAAGTGTTTTTCACCTTCGGCCACATACCAATTGGCGCGCTCAGGTGGCATCTTTTGCAGCTCATCAGCAATCGAAAAATGAAGGTCTGAATCAGCGCCTTTGAGCTCTCGCCAATGGTTATCAAGGTAAATCGCTGCAGCGCCAGAATACTGGTTGATTCTGTTTTGAAACTGTTTGAGAGCTTTTTCTTTGGCAGAGGTATCCCCAAATCGATCTGGATCGGCCTCTTGGGGTTGCGGCCCCAATTGATACTCGATCATCACCTGATCTACAATTTGCCAATACAGATCTATATCGGCCTGTAGTGCCTGGTTGTTCTCATCCACTACAGAATCTTTACCCGTGTTGGCGGTGAAAATCGTATCCACACGGCCCCAAACCTCCCGCTTTTGTTTTCCCTTGAGCGCAAGAAATAGTTGCTTGCGCTCCTCGGTACCTTCTTTAGCGCCAGTAGCTAAGTTGTATTGTATTCCCGTAAAGCGTTCTACCCAATTCACCGGCCACCAAAAAGCACCCGGGTCGCTGCTATCATTATTGTAATTGGTCCAGCCACTTCGCCAGCGAATTTGACCATACATGGACTCAATTTCCTCCAGAATGTAGATGGCCTCTTGCTCGGTGGCCTCAAAACAATGCATGATGACATAGATTTGCGATTCCCGATAGTACATTTCGTACCCAGGTTTAGGCACCACAAATCGAATTTTAGGCACCGGCGTGTCATCTACCTTTTGTTTCCTGAAATCGGAGGTAGAAGCTTTTGAAGAAGCAGTGGTCTCCGCAGTAACGCTATCCATGGCTTTCTTCTCGGCCACTTGGCGTTCCTCTTCATCGTTGGTAGGAAAGTCGGGCAGAGGCCGAGGGGCGAATTCAATTCCCATGTTCGTTTTTTTCTTGTTGTTTCAGCAATCGTTGATCAATCAGTTGGCTCATGGCTTCATATACATTTCGTGCTTTAGCACCAGTAGAGCCACTTCGAGCAAGACCATTGCTACTCTGGGTAGGCATCGCGTAGCGGGTTGGGTTTTGTTTAGAAGAACTTCGGTCTTTCATCACCTGGAAAATGCGGTTCTCCTTAATGAACTCGAGGCGTAGGAAGTGTTCTATGCGCTCGAAATTCAAATCTTGTGTGCCCGTGCTTTCTGCATCGAGGCAAGCCAGCTTTAAGATGTTGCCAATGTTGGCACCGGTGAGTTGATAATCCTCTGCCAGGCGCTCCGCCAACTCCGCAGGTTGGTAGTGAAATGCAGGAGGTAAAAGGCTTTGCCAAAGGCGCAATCGTTCGGGTTGCCTTGGCGCATCGATTTTGATATAACTCAGGATACGCCTCTGGAAAGCGTCATCGAGATTTTTCCGATAATTGGTAGAAAGGATCACTAAGTTTTTGCAGTGTTCGATCTTTTGTAGCAGGTAAGCTACTTCCTGGTTGGCATAGCGATCTTTTGCCTCAGAAATGTCGGTGCGTTTGCCAAACAGCGCATCAGCTTCATCAAAAAAGAGGATGCAGTTTTTGTTCTCCAACCGGTCAAACACCCTTTCGAGGTTCTTCTCCGTTTCACCGATGTATTTAGAAATTACTCGTGCCAAATTGATGGCATATACTTCCACACCCAGGTGTTTGCCCATTACCGAAGCGGTAAGGGTTTTTCCAGTACCCGGAGGGCCGTAGAGCATCACCACATAACCATGATTGAGCGAACCCCGTTTTTCAGGTTGTTCAAACAGCGATTGGCGGTGCCGCACAAAATTCATGGGGCTACGCAGTTGCTCATGAACCCGATCTGAAAGCACCAGGTCGTCAAAGGTTTTATCGGTTTCCAGGCGGCTGGCAGGAAAGCTACTTTCTTGATCGAAGCGTGGAGGCGCTCCATTCAAAAAGTGGTGACACCAGGCTAAATCAAGCGAAAGCTCCCTTTCCTGGGGATAAGTAGGTTCGCCAGAAGGTACAGTGAGGTGCAAAACTTCCTCTTTGAAAAGCCGATGTTTGCTGTGGAAGGTCAATTGCTGCTGGGCCATAGAAGTGGGATGGCCTCCACTCAACAAGAATAAAAGGGTTTGCAGGGTGGGTTTCACCAAGTTGGTTCTCCGGTTGGAAAGTATCCCAACCTGCATGGCCTGGCTCCGGTTTTCGGGTGAAGTTTGAAGCAATGGCAATAACAGTTGAGGTTGAAACCATGCCGCAAAACCAAGGCTTACGGCCAAACGTTCCGAGGTGTCCAATACCTGTGAATCTACATAAGTTTGGTAAGTAGAACCTTGTAGCCGGGGTGGAGTTGGAAGGGGAGCCACCTCGTGCCCTTGAATAGCATCTGTCAATTCCTGCATGCGAAGGTGAATAACGCTTTGCAACCAGGTAGTTTCCAGCTGCAAGTCGACCATGTTGGTCACCAGTTCGGTAGGCGGATTTAAATCATTAGAACGATTATCGGGAAATTGGGTCGGATCGATCATGTTCAAGCAATTGGTGCAGCCGGGGTCGGCTTTACTAAAACGAACAAGATACTCCGATACTTTTACGCCTTGTAGTGATAGTTTACCACCGGACTGCGTGGAATGTGAGCGGGCGGTTTGGGTTTAGGAACGGGAAAGGAGGGAAAATAACTTTAGCGGTCTTCATCCGTTCGTTATGCACCCCTGTGTTAGGGAATAAATGTTCTTTATACTATTTAAGAGACGTTTATTTTGAAATTATGATACGATTTGATACGTTTTAATACGATAATGATACGATTGATAATGTATGGT
>ERZ1740068.875-NODE-875-length-11517-cov-10.581748_pt1 | contig 11517 bp, 6 predicted proteins | sample MGYA00581735_ERZ1740068 | MGnify/ENA primary metagenome ERZ1740068 (study PRJEB43018, sample SAMN04849740) | marine metagenome | isolation source: floating plastic debris | place: Pacific Ocean | collected 2008-08-30 | study: EMG produced TPA metagenomics assembly... | reverse complement strand
TATAGTAAACTTATATAACTTATACTATATTAATAACGTTTTGTACAATAAATGCAATTGGGAGGAAATGTGTCATAGCACAGCTGATCACTGAGTAAGCCCAATCTTGTACAAATGGTATTCATTTATTTGTCACCGCACCGTTAATTCTTTTTACATAAATAATTTCAGGTCAATCAGGGAAGTCTGGCAGATCTACATGGCGTCCAGGAGGGAGATTATGTGCTATCTATTAATGATGTTCCGTTACAAGGTCTCATCTTATCACAAGCTGTCAGTATTATAAGAGCTATACAGCCCGGTACTGCTCTCACACTAGTTATCAGGTACGACGAATCACGCTGACAACACTGCCTGTTCTCTAATAACACTGCTCTCAGCAGCTTAAAGCTGCCTGATGTTATTTGTGGCAGCCGGTAGCAACAGCTGCATTTTCTTTCTGTAATCGTAGCTGATTTACCTCTCTGCTGTTGCTGACACACTCGCACATGTCAGGTTAACCAGCCTATTGTGTAATAGGGTTAAAGATGCTTGTCCAGACAATCAGGGGTCATCCCAGTGCCTATAATTGATTAAATCACTCGTTCTAAAATTGAAAACACATTTTGTTTATTTCATAAAGATGGTAAATGAATGTTTAACTGAATTATCGTTTCATCTCCAGGCCTTCCACCAATCACTTCTTTATGTGACGTTGTCTGCTCAGACTTCAAATCGGGTGGAGTTACTGCACCAACTATCAACCATCACATTGAGTTTTCATATATCCCCTGAAGGGAGCCAAACTAAAATAATGTAATAAATGAGCCTTACTTTGGCCTCCGCTAATTTGCAGTTACCGCTCTTGTAAATGAATCTTTATTGCGCTTGAGCTGTAGTTACAAAGTAGGCAAACTCCCAACCGGAATAGGATCCTATCAATGTGAACAGCTGCAGTAGTAGGTGCAGAGAGGAACGGAAGAGAGGAACTGATGAGATAATATTATCTAATTGCTCAAACATTCCCATTTACATGGTGCTTTAATGGAAAGTAGTAGTTATGCTCTCTTGAGCAATGAGAGGGTAACTCCTATATATTTTTAAGATGCCTCCACATTTCTATCAAGGTAATCCCACTCTCCCTGTTTCATTCCTAGATATTGGTAATATACCCTATATGCTAACTAATTTAACATGAAACCTCGAAGTGATGATATCTTCATTGCCAACTTGATTTTTTTATTCCAGACCAGCTCACATTAGCCTGATAAGTTTGAGTGGAATGAATAGAGAATCTAGAATTGTCAACTCAATAGGTGAGTGATCATTGTTTAAATTGTGTAATAATGCATTACGTCTTCAACGATGATAAAGAAGTTTTACAGGTATTCTGGGATGGTGCATGATGGCGCTGTAAACCTTGGTTGATCATTTTCTTTTCTACTTTGATGTTTCATCTTTACTGCGGCTACAAAAAGATGAATCAATGTCACATACATGTACATGTGGTAGACTCCTAATGATGCCATTCCCTCTTAACTTCTTACCCCTAATTTCTACCAGCACCCGTTATCTGACTTTCTGTCACAATATTTGGAGTTGACTTGTCAGAGTATGACAGAACTTTAGATACCAATCTGATAAAATGGATGCTTTGTGTTGTATGTTTATGTTATTCTTGACTTCTGTCGCTGAGTTTGTTAGTATTAAAAAGATGTATCAGTATATGCATATTTGTGTAATGTTTGGGATAACATAAAATGAAAAAGAAGTGTTATGACCTCAAAAATAATTCCTATTGACCTGCCCTGTGGGATAAACAGTGCTGTCAGGTGTTATAAATCAACTCTGTGGTGTAAAATATCAGTGAAGTAGGCGGAACGGATACGTATTGTTATAAACGAAAACTATGATAAATCTATTCCATTACCTAATCAGAGCCTAAAGGATATGATTAGCATGAGGGTGCCATTTGTGATTGACAGATCCGCTCGTAGATTAGCTTAGTGAGGAGGCAAATGTCATATTTAGCCTCTGCCTTATAGAGGAGATGCTATTATTGGTAAATGTGACAATTTGAGTAACTCACATCAATCCAGGGATATTAATGATTGCTAACTGCTTGTAAAATTGGCAACAGTGTTCACAGAAATCGCCTGCCATACTGAGTAAGTTGGGACGCATTGGAAATCATATGTGTGTGCAGATGGTTTTTTAGTTTTCAGGTATTATGACACAGCACATCAAAGCTGAAAAAAACTTTATTGCTCATAACTGTAAATATTTTTGTTGGAGGGCCATGAATGAAAATGATCTGGCCGTACTGCCAGCTAAACAGTTCTGGTATCTAGTAGCGCAGGCTCTGATATTGATAATGTGATGGATGTATGCTACGCATACATGTATTGTGTACGTATTTATGGGCTGAGTATGTGGCTGAGATTTACAGATCTAATTATTTACATCCTTACAATGTAATATAATATAACAACTGCTGCTGTATTACTAGGGCTGTAATCAGCTGTAATCGACCTATCATAAAAACATCAGCTCTTCTATAGCTTATTACCTCAAACGCTGCTGCCGATACTGCTGCCTATAGATCTGCGGATAGATCATAGCTTGTGTTTCTAATATCAGCGATTGTTTTTCAAGCTAACTTTCGAATGCTGCTATAAACCTCACCTGCTTATCTGATTGTGAATCCTCCCTCTTTTCTTGACAGCAAACTTAAAGGTCAAGGATTACTCAAGTGTGGCAAACTTTAACACTGCCAATCTTCCCTGTCGGCAAAACGGTAAGTTCCTTTCTTCAATTTATAAACCAAATACTATGTAAGTTCCACATCGTATCATTTATCTCAAAATGTGAAAGCTTTGTAATTTTCTGAATGGAAGCAATCTTCTCCGAATTGATGTTGATCAAAAACATTCTTCCTTATGTTGTGTATATTAAAGATTTCGATCACCACAATCAGATCCACCTATATTTGTGACAATCAGCTGATGGAAGCCTAACAACTACTGCCTACTGCATTCACAAAAGTGACAACATTATAATAAACACCATGTCGGACAATCTGCTTAGTGTGGAGGATATGTCCGAGATCCCAACCACCACCAAGTCTACCGGGTCAGTACCCTCAGGGAGTGGGGGCAGTAAGGGTGCCAACCTGTTCCTAGCGCGGCAGAAACTCATAGCGGACATGATGGAGCAGGAGGAGGCTGAGCGGGAGGCTGAGGAGAGACACAGAGAGGACTGGAAGGAGGCTGGTGAGGAGCATATAGGAGGTACAGAGAGTGAAGATTGGAACCGCTCACTGCATGTGACTGTGGTAGTGAAGGTTGATGTGTGAAACTCTGCATGGACGATCATCTTACACCATTACCAGTTGCATCTCCTTTGGTCATTTTTTTTATTCTGAGTTATATTGTAGAGATAACAGTTTTGCTGTGGATGAGTTTTGATTGCAATCGCTGCAGAGTTGTTGAAGCCTTGAGAATGATGACAGCTTGCTTCTTATCTGTCCTTATCAGTGTTTGCTAATTTCTTAATAGCTCGATAATGTGTGGACTCATGTGGGTATGTGAGGTAGATTTGATATTATTATGTTGATTGAATAGCTTGTTGGCATTCATTGGTGGTGGTGTCCGGAAGAAGAAGTTGCAGTGAATATTAAGTTTTAACAGAAGTTACTCCAACGTTGTCGGTGATCCTGTTACTACAGTATCTGTTTGAATGAGAACTCTAGACTTTGCTCAGAGTAATTTTATTATAATTGCACTGGTGCACTTACACAGTTTTTTGTTGTTTAGCATCTTGACCATTTGTAGCTGCGGGCATGCTCCGTTGGTTTGACACTTTCCTGTGATTTGAGAGGTCCTGGGGCGTTATTTTGGTGTTGATAGACCCCTACTGTGCATGACATGGCTGAGTGGGCTATTTTTTCTCCCAGAATGATTCAACAAAGTGTGCGCTTATGCCTACTTATTCCGTGTTACCCAACTGATTACACCAAGCGCTTTAAATTGCTCTTAGCAAGTGATAAAAAATAAAACCGATCGTCTGAGGAGCTCTCTTGTCTTTTCAAGTATCATCAATTATAGACCTTCAAATGATTGCGTTATCTTATTGTTTTATGATGCTGTAATTATAAACGATTTTGTGGCCTATTTAGGTATGGATTCTTAATCATACAGTGTGTTTATTAACATAAGGCTTCGGAAGAGCTCAGCTTACCATTGCACAAAAATAATCCATTTTCAACTGTTTCAGGAGCCACGACTAAGGTACACAAGCCCGTAGCATTTACTGCATCGAGTACGCACAGCTCCAAGCAAGCTAATCAAGATTCAAGAAAAATCTCATCAGAAATCCAACATTCTGTCAGTATGTCTGCCACTGAAGGTGAGCGATGGTATAATAAACTATCTGTCTACCTATCATAATGTAAATTAACCCTGCGGTTGATCAGTGGGAACATAATATAAACCTAGGTATTCTATTATGTATTACGAGAATGCTTGTGCAGGCAGCGTAAGTTGCTAGTATTTTTAATCTTATCTACTCTTTAGAAGTACCAACACCCAAATATGTAGCTTTATCATTAGTTAGCCGCTATCTTTATCAGCCCAGAAATATTACCAAGTGATTTCGCTGATATGGATTTATCTAAATACATGTCATCGGTATATCCATTTATCTTGCCGAATCATGATGTAACATTAGGAGTGAAGGCGTCGGAAATCCCAGCTACAACTCAGAATTCTGAAGGTGGAGGGCGTAGTAAAGGAGTTAACCTGTTTTTGGCTCGTCAGAAGATGATAGCTGACATGATGGAACAGGAAGAGGAGGAGGCTCGCGCTGCCGAAGGTGAACATCATGTCACACATGAGTCTCTGTAGAACTGTCAGCATGGAGTGTCCCTGTGGTTTCAATCTGTGTTCGCAATTGGTTTATGCATGAACATATTTACGATGTAATGTTTGGTTATTATTGAGCTGTTACGCCGCATGCTGACTCTGGCAGCACTTAGTAAAGTGAGGCTAATCCATTTTGTTACTAGATAATCAATTGAATATGGAAATACTTCCAATAATGATAAACAGTTTGCTAAGTATTTTGAAAATCTGATTCCGTCTATTAGCCTGGCGAACTCCGTTAAGCGCTTCTCAGCTCTGTTGACCGGCTAATTGGATGTTTAAAACAGCTTTATTGTCAGTTTGCTGTGTTATGCGCTTCTGATTGCGCAGTTTGTTTTTGACAGCATTGGTGTTAAGTAATATGCCTGTTCAGCGCCAAGCTTTGGAGCAGCATTGGTATAAAATCTTCTTCCGTTTAGTATTTGGAAATAACCAAAAGCTTTGATGATTCTAAACAGTTTACAGTACTGTCCGTGTATTTTACCGATGAAATCATGCATGCCCACAAAGGGTCAGTGGCTGAAAGTGATACATATTCAATGATGAGCTAATTTGCATTCTGTGTGGCGAATTATTGTTTCCTTGAACATGGATATCCTTGTGAGGCTTTGTAATCCAATATCAAAGAAAGTCACTGGTGTTGAACATCCACATGGACTGGTGTCCGATTGCTCTTAGGAAAGTGAACTATCAAAAATCGTTCACATCATTTGCGTTTCATCCTGATATAACGACCTTGACGTAAGACTGATCTCAGAGTGTGATTTCAGAGGCCAAAATACGTGAAGAGGAAGAGAGGAAACGTCAGGAGGAATTACAACGTCAGCGAGAGGCTGAGAGATTAAAAAAGGAAGAGGAACTGCGTATACAACAAGAAAAACTTCTAGAATCAGAACGGAAAAAAGCCGCTAGAGCTGCTAAATTCAGAAGTAGCAAACTTCCGGAACCTCAGCCAGGTATTATTAGTGCAACATACAAGAGATGTGTCTAGGTTAGCTAAGCACTACTGCATCACAACCTGGGTTGAATTGGATTGTATGTGAGTATGTGGATATGTAATAACGGTATGTGAAGTCAACCCAGGTATGTGAGCATGACTTCACCTTATATGTTCTGAGTGTCTTATTCCGTAACCTGTCAATACGAGCACAGTAACGTGACTGACACCGCATGGATTATCCGGATACATGGAATTAGTACTGTGGAAGCATGGGTAGCCCAGGAGTGGCATGGACTGAGAGAGGGTAGATAACTCTGCATGAATGGTGACATCATCCCAGTACAGCATGGAGTGGAAACTGTACCTGGAGTGTTCCTCTTATGTGAAAGCAGCATGGAGTGAGATATTATATGCCTGACTGCATAGATACAGATTTACTTTGAAGTGACCTCTAGACTATCTTGCGTTTGTGGTGGTGAGCTATACCATTGATTGACTTGGCAACCAAGAAAGGACGACTCCAAATTCTAGAACTGGCTTGGCTGTAAACTAGAATAGTGCGCTGTAGCTGTAGTATGCTGACATTATTCCTGCCGTAACATACCTTGACGTTTGCTTATCCTAAATCATTTTAGAGCCCAACCTCCCTTGGGTCAAAAAGGATGTCAAAGCTAAAAAATCGGGGGATGATAAGCAGAGGAAAACTTTATATCAATTACTATCTTCGGATCGGAAGTAGACAGATCATCAAAGCCTGCTGTATAACACACAACAGTGCCAGACAGTTACAGCGCTGGCGTGGGCAGATGTTTGCAAAAGATCTGGAGACTGCATTATGGCGTAAACAAAATGTGAGGTGCACTCTGTGATAATAAAAGATTACAGCAAGTGGGAACGTTAGTGCTATCCCTAACAAGTGCAAATTTCTGTCTGAATGATGTATGATGTGAATGAGAGCTGTACCTGTGCTTGGCAGGTATGAGAGAACCTTTATTTATCTTGGAAAGAAAATGAAGTACCCAACTTCATTGGGTTTAGACTATTTTTGTGGACTTGAACTTTATTGTATGATTGTTTAAGAACTTTACCGCTAATTATATTTTTATAGATATGGAAAATACTGTTATAATTCAGATTAGAAAAGCAGCACTTCTTTATGTTAGGCAAAAGTATTAATCACTTTGTATTGATAAGAGAACTGGCTTTTATGTTTTTGTTATTGTGCTGCTGCTACTGTAGTTGAAATTTATACAATTCTTTATCTGTAATGGGCAGTTGTAGAAATAAGACATACTTTCTCAGTAATAATATCTCTAAAACACTTATAGCCTAGATTTATCCGAGTAGATTTATTGGTACTGAATATATCGAGATAGCGCCAGGCTGGTTTTTCTGTATGTTATTTGACTCCACAGGTCAGCTATAGGCAGGTATGTTATTGTGAACCTTGTTGCCCTGGCTTGTGTATTGGGGATGCATTACTGTCAGAGGTGTGTTCAGGGTTAGCAGTGGTAATTTATCAAACTCAAAATACATACTGTTATGCATCTACAACGTTATGTCGATTGGGCACGCAAATAATTTTGAAGCGCAAAAAATCACATGAGGCGTTTGGGTGTTTCCACAACCTTCATAATTATAATGATTGGATCACTATGTCTGTTCACAGCCAAACCGCAGGTGCAGGCTTCCACAGCGTTAGGAAGGCATGAGACTGAAAATGCAGTAACTTGTTTATTATTAGCATGCATATGTATAACGTTGCAATTTCGTAATGTTTGATAGTGTTGGGAGCTCACCAGACTTCTGTGAATATCAGTACAACCAATCACGTGCTCAGCCAGTCAATCACAGACGATAATCAGCTCAGAATATCGGAGAGCCCGACAGAGTCCAACACCAATAAAACAATACCTATTAACGGAAGTGTAAGTAGCGCCAGTCAGGAGTTCGTTTTTCAGGATGTACAATTCAGTAGTTTTCAGAGACTCTCTGTCTAATCATGAAAGAATGCAGGCGTCAGTATTAATATCAGCCTTTAACTTTATCAACTCATTTTTCGATCACGTCAACTTCTAGAGTTTTCTTCCCTATGTTCAAGTGCGGGTAAGCCCGGTCCACAAGGATCATACACCCTTACCGGCCAGAGAATATACTGACATATCCATAATTTCTGACAAAATTTTTGTGGTGACGAAGTCATGAAGTTTTATGAAAATAGTGCTTATCAGTGTTATTTTTTTGCACTCTGCCCACTATTGAAGGCATTTGCATAGTACTTGTATTGTTTTGTCTGAATCATCACCTGGGTTTAGCAGGTACTTGTCAGTTTTGACACTTCCTACTCAAAGTGTCAATGCTTTCACACATATGCTGCTCTTGTTAACAGGTTGATACTACACGTCGTCACAGACCTGATTTCTCAGAGATTGATGGCTCGACTGAGACTAACAATAACCTACCAGAGCTAAGCTTACCAAAATCTCAGCTACCAACCGTTACTCTTCTCCAAAAATCTAGAGGTAAAAATAGTTATAATTCTAATTATTAGATTACCAAATGGAATAGTAAAACACATTAGTACATGCTAGGTTGCTGTGCATGCTATTAACTTTGGTTTGGTCATCTCCTTTACCTGAAGAGGCATGAATGCGTCTCCACACTGTATTTTTGCCACTGGGTCAATCTTCAGTAAGCTTCTTCCCTTCCCTCTTATAAACTGAATGTATATCCGAGTGTTTTGAGGCGTAAAAGCCAAATCATAATTTAACATTCCTCATAATTATTAATTCAATTGAGTTACAACACTTCGTTGTATAAAATGTCAAACCTTGAGATTGCCACTGTGTGGAAATAATAAATCTCATTACAATAATACAGACGTTCATATTGTGTAACACACCATGCTAAACACTTTCCTTGATTACAATGTTTGTGCGTAAGGGTTCATTACAGCGTATGCCGTATGTGCTGTACCGATATTTATCGTGTTTATTTTTGGCCTTGTCAAATTCTGTTCATAGATTTACTGCATGGGGTCATGATGCTTTCACCTCAGTTTTCAAAGTGACATGTCAATGCTAAGCATGTTGGCTACTTGTTTACCTACATGTATGTGTGAATATATTTATGTCACCAACATGTAGTCACTTTAATTCTATTTAATTTCATTTTTCAATCCTGTTTTATAAGAGCCAGAAACACATTGACAACGGAGGATCTAGTTTATTTTACCCTCCCAGTCTAAGTTGCATGCATGATTATGCTTTATTAATTTATGGTATGTTGTGATATTATTTTCTGCTGTATAGATCAGTCAGAGTTTGAACCAGCTCACCCGTCAGCTAGTAGTGATAGTGCTAGCGACATGCATAAGATCAGAGCTTACTTAGCTGGTCCTACTCTTTATCAGCCTGATGAGGGTAAGCATGCAGTATGCTCTGAGATCAATCCAGCCTATGGATTGATATGATCACACCAGTGTTGATCATGGTTTAGGTTTCCGCTACCTTAAAGAAGCTAGGTATTAAGGCCCTCGCACACTAAAACTCAAATTCATTTATAGTCACGATATCCTGTGATACTCAGTGAGAAACCTTGGTGTTATTTGGTTTTCTATTTCAAGCATCAGTATAGGTCTACGGACTTCTATACTAGTATGGCTCAGGAGCATTTGAGGTCGGATGCCCTTCCTGACACCACCGCTCTCCACCGGGAATCCAAGACAGGACCTCTAGTTTGAAAGACCCATGCCCTACCCATTGCACCACGGCCCACTCCCTTTGTACGCTATAACTGAAACTACAAAAAAAAATTCACTATCATCCATAGACACTACAACTTTTCTCACAACTGCAACGATCTTTTCAACAGTTTTATTTATGGGCAACAATTTTCACAATGATTTTTTTGGAAAAATTGTTGTGAAAATCTTTGTAGTGTGCGAGGGCCTTTAGTGTGAAAATTTGAATGGGTGGATTTGGAAACCCTCCAATACATGTAGCTAAATTTCTGTTGCTGATATAAACTCAGTGGCAAAGTGAAATTTGACTGTAGCTAAAATTAATTCCTCAGACGTATACTGATCATTGAAAATGCTGAGACCATGTTTAATTCAGTGTATGCACATGGTCAGAGCCAAAAGACGAAGGAGTGTAGGCTAGGTGGGAGCAATGAGTTAACTTCAGGGAGGGAGCTCCATGTAAATATTGTTGTCGATAAGAGATATCGCACATGTCACCTTCTCCCATAACTTGGTTGCTCTGAGAATATTCTCAAGGCTTAACTTTTCCCACTATCAAGACCTTTTAGCTCTTTGTTTATAATTTCAATGGCACAATTCTGATGATTTAAAAACATAATGTTTCGATGCTTGGCATGCTTGGCTTGGTACATTTCATCATACCAGCTAGTTATTATAGCAACCCCTTGTTATGCTGCCTTGAACTGAACTCCAGTATGCAGCAAGCATCCCATTAACATAACTTGGCGTTGCTTGTGTAGAGGATGTATATATTTGTAGTGAACTATCATCCCTGCATGTACATGTGTCTGCTATAACAATTTTTCCATCTCAGTAGTGCATATATGCACTACACACTAAGACTTGCCTGTGTATGTGAAAATGCAATCGTAGATTCCATGCAGGTCAAATCAATTACGTTGATCCTTTTAGTCTTGTGAATCATGTTTTACAATGTATTTATTACTGTGGGTTTCACCTTTAGACTGCGGATGGTCTAAATTCTGAAAGCTGATATAATTATTGCTAATAATTCTCATAAGCTTTATAAGAAGAAAACCCTCCCTTCGCCCGCTCTGTGTTAGAAAAGTATGTAAGTTTATTATACAATTCTAGCCGATTGATGACTCCATTGTTTTTACTATACATAGCTCCATGAGGAGTCATACATATACAGGAGTGTCAGATGATATGTATGTTTTAAAATCCACCTCACTTGGAACGTCATTACAGTTCCCACTAGCGCCTCATGATATGAATAAAAGGTTATGTTGATTATTTTTTGTATTTCAGCTGGCGAGATACCAAAAGGAGCACTCTATGTTGGACTGAATGAGAGGATAGAAGGGGGTTACAGACACACAGATCAATTTTATCTGGTGCCTGTTAATCATGAAGCAGGAGACAATAACTCCCACCAAGCAGATAAACCTGTGACTGACAACTCCAAGCTACCAACTGAAAACTCCAGAGGAGCTCTCAACGGCGTACACTCTCATGATCAAACAACTACTCCTAAAGAATCTCACAGTCAACAAAAATATGCACTGAACAAGGTAAAAGTATGGAAAGTGTTTTGTAATGGTAGATGATGCTGTTTTCGCTTGAACTTGGAATATTGGGCGCCAATAGCATTGTATTTTTTCACCATACAGCAAAATATTGTTATTATTCAAGCGATATTTGCAAAATCTATGGCCAATATTTATGTATCTTTTTGCAGGATGCAAAGAAATCCAAAGATTGGTATCCAGATATGCATAAGAAAATACATAAAACCCCTGAGCAAACTGGTACGTAGATAAATAAATACAATAATATCTTATACCATAAAAACGTGATATGTATGTGTATGATATGGCATGTGTCATGTCAGTTTCATGTTGTCTTTTGACATTGGCCACTTTATCAAGTGCCATATTTCTACACGTCCT
>ERZ1740068.874-NODE-874-length-11549-cov-10.614756_pt1 | contig 11549 bp, 12 predicted proteins | sample MGYA00581735_ERZ1740068 | MGnify/ENA primary metagenome ERZ1740068 (study PRJEB43018, sample SAMN04849740) | marine metagenome | isolation source: floating plastic debris | place: Pacific Ocean | collected 2008-08-30 | study: EMG produced TPA metagenomics... | reverse complement strand
AGAGGTGATCGACAGACGACAGTGGGAAATACAAAAAACATTACAATGCACTCCAATTCACTTCAGTGGTGATAGAGGAGGAAATCTGATCATTTGGTCACATGACCAAAACTGAGAAAGATAAAAAGTGGAAATATTGAATGCCAGTTGAGGCAATGAGAAGGCAACCTTTTATTAAATGTCAAAATTTTTACAGGCAGGTTGGGCAACTTCATATTATGAAAAAGATTTTGGTTATTTGGGCCATTATTTTGTCTTTTTTGAAAAATGGGGTGGCATGTGGCATCGTCAAAACTGGAGACAAAAAACACTATACTATTCATGATTTTGACTCATTCTTTTACAATAATGATTATTTTGCCCATGGGGGCTTGACCAAAATCTGCCAATAGGCTCGGTAGGCCATTTTTCACGTTTTAGGGTTATTTTTGACTATCTCTACCTGCATAGTGAAATCTAGATAAATGGGATGTTTTCACGTGTCTAGCACTGAAAATTGGTTGTGGAGAGGTAGTTTGACTCTTTTCGTGGTAATTTTAGGAGATTTCTGCTAGTGAAAAGAGAAGGTCAAATCATCTGGTTTGAGCAGTGGAATGGGGTAGTAACCTCATGTGGTGACTGAGCCTCATGGTGGATTTTGGTCAAGTCCCCCCTGGGTTTTGAAATTTTGTGTAGAACACTGCAGGCTGGCAGCAAGGATCTAGATAAATTTGATCCATTTTGCCTGCATTGGAGTTGCTCCCCCTCAAGCGGCTTGAACAATCGAGGGGGAGCAATCCCAATGCAGGCAAAATGGATCAAACTTGATCTAGCTAGGATCCTTGCTGGCAGGGACGCGCCTAATTTTTTTTTCAGAATCTAAATTTCTGGGTTGATGTATCCATGGCATAAGTCAAGTCATAATCAAATTACATGTACATGTAATTGGTTAAGGCTTTATTGGGCATACGTATTATAATGAATTAAATGGAAGACAAAAAATTCTGTACATACATGTATAAGATGATACTCCAGCGTGTCATATTAAACATTGCTACATTTGTTATAATTTACTTTCTCCGCCATTAGGTAGCTGACCATTTGTGGATACTGGGGTCTTATGCCTATCACTGTATGGTGTAAGTATAGGACGATATACCAATGCATACACCACATATAAAATGAAAGCACCAAGCATACATGCCCCAGCAAAGTAAAACGAGGTGCCAGAGCCAGCATGTTTTTCCAGTTGTGCACCAGCCACTGGACCAATAAGGCTAGCAACACCAGCTGCGGCCATCTCATAACCATAAACTAAATATAAAAGATGAGAGCCATTCAGATGCTCAATAACACTACCCAGGTTAGCACATAGCGCACCGTAACCTGCACCTAGAAAAAATATACTAACATTTACACCTATTTTGCTTTTTATAACAAATGGGATAATGAATGTGGAAATAACCATAATTAAATTACAAAAAGAGTGAAAGTAATATCTGTTTATATGCTTTTTAGTGTGATTAGACCACCATGAGCCAATTGTTAAAAGTAAGGATCCGATGAAACTCCCAATGCCGTATACAGTCATTACAAGACTGGCATCTGTTTCAGAGTAATCATTCTCCTGGCAATATGTATAGGTGATCACTGATGTTACAGCACCTCCGATGTTCCATAAGAAAGCATTAGCAATGAAAGTCGCTACAGGAGCTTTAATGAGAAGGTTGATGTGTTCCATCAAGCTATGGTGTTCTTCATTATGGTCCTCAGCCAATTCATGTTGAATTTCAATATCAGTGCTATGAGAGAGAAGTTTCACTGAGCCGACCTCATTTTGATTAAGATCAGACTCATCATGATTGGCGTGTCCATTAGATGTGACAGCTTGAGGACTTTCTGATGTGTCCTTTCTTAGAAGGGGTCCATTCCCATTCTGATCGGTAATTCTTTGTTCTTCCTGTTGAAAAAAATTGCATTCATTTCACAGTACCATTTCATAAATATTTATATCTGTATGTGTTAGTTAGGAGCATCGTATCTCTTTTAGATAACTGTTTCCTGAGTCATGATAACGAGTTGTCTATCCTTTGTTCGGTATAACACAACTCCATGGAAGGATCATCAAAACCCATCCTCATGAGAAGCCATGGCTTTGCAAATTAGCAATAATAATCCTCACATAAATCAACATTTACATAAAATAATGTTGCAAACTATTTGTCCTATAGATACCCTAACACCAGATTCAAATACTAATACTACGCTTCAGCTCACAGATACATTAGATTGTATTAGGGGTGGATAAATAGAGGAGAAACTTTTGCGTTACCGTTCCAACAGATTCCTTTTTCTTTTTCCGACAACATGATGGTCCTTGCGCACCTTTGAAAGTTATTGCACATGGAACCGCTATGGCTAACGTGGCAGACAGCACAAGTATTGTGTCTCTGTAAGACAGGCTTTTCAATATCTCTGTAGTGATGAGGGGAAATGCAATCTTCAAACAAAAATGCACGAAAATACTGTCCAGCTCATTTTTACCATTATTATCTCGTGAGCAAAATGAATGATGTGACAAATACTGATATAGTCTGCCAGTGGTTTTCTAATAGACGACAGCAAAGTACATCTAAAATGGGCCGGCTATACTATTTTTCAAAAGATTTTTGTGGACAAAACATAAAAAATACGGGATCAAATTTCTTTGTATTTAAAGTGAGGCTGGTCAACCTTGGGTGAAGGCTGAGTATTGGAAACCTTAGATGAGAAAGGGTTATAAACTATAACAATGTGCGGGTTTCGATGTAATGACGGACAGCGAGAAAACCTTCACGGAACACAATAATGCTTACTGTATATGCAACCTCATCTGTTTTGATAAACAACTTTAGATAAAAATGCCACACAAATCAGTGACATTATCCATAACGCCTGCAGAGGTAGCCAGGCCTCATTCATGTGGTAAGGTCAAACATTTTTTTTTGTATATTTACAAAATAAATGAGATAGCAGCCGGGTTAAGACTTACTGCGGCAGCATCTGACCCCATGGCACTGGCAGCATAGGCCATGTGTTGGTGACGATCAAAGTACACAGTCAGTATCTTCATTGTGCAGATATGACTGCAGCATGAGGCTAAACCTAAAATAGAATAATCTAAACTGTAAACATTTAAACCTAGTACTGATATGAGGTGGCTAAAGCAACAATAGTATGCTTATAATCGATGGTTAATGACCGAGCATTATAAATATACTACACGAATTTCAGTTGTAAAGTAGTTACGGTTTGATTGTGAAGGTGTATGTACTAATCACAACTCACTACCTCCACTGTGGACGATCACTGAATGATTTTCTTGGGCGCTTACCCATATACCCATACATCACTGTATTCCGATTCTGACAAAAGACTGAAAGAGCTGCTGACATGAATTAATTGTTATCAAAGTTATGCGATCTTTCGCATCGTCTGATAATGACAGAAGCCTATTATTTTGAAACTGATTGATTGCATAAGAATATAAAAAATCTTGTTTCTGTTGGCATTACTGAATGTTGCAGCATTTGCGCATGGTCAAACATAATAATTTGGTGTTACAGCGCTGTTTCAGTTCCAGCTATGAGCTGTAATGGTTTTAATGGGAATCAAGAAGCGCTGACAATTGAGTAAATGCAGTTTTCCACATTCGAAGGCTGGCATGGAAAGATTACTAAAGATTATACTGTGTTGGCACTGGCAGTTTCACTAATGGCGATAATGATTGACACAAGCAAATCATCCACCTACAACGCTGGTGCAAAGTTGAAAAGCACATCTTGGACTATATATAAAACAAGTTATTTACTGAGTTACATGTATATACCTGAGATAAATGAGAATGTTGGTATAACCTGCCACCAAGAGGTTACAAAGGCGCTAGACAGGAAGCCAGCAATGTGAACTATAGTGGAGACTATGGCCATTGTCCGTACTCCAAGTTTGCCGATAAATATTGCAGCAACAGGGCCTGAAAAGAACACTAATCAATCAAGGCGATGTTGATTGTTGCACGTGATTATATTGTAATATTGTACTATTTAAACAAAAACTGTAATAAATCGTTAAATTATTATAATGCTGCTGCCTCCAGGCACTCGTTATAGCTGCTAATAGTCATAAAACAGCTTGTAGAATAGACTGCTAGTCTCAAGAGAAAAGAGCGATAGCATTGATTGCTGGTCTGAATAACTATCAGATCTGCAAAGCTGTAGGCAAATGGAAACCTATACATTAAGCTATTTATCCACAATTTATGTTAGCCATTCTGCAGTGTGAAATGAATTTGTGGCTGTATGAACAGAACTATACGCACCTCCTAATTGAGCTACTAAAACGCAGCATAATGAAACAGGCCCATCAGTTAGAGTAGGAAAAGACTGCTATCACCTGTTCGTGTTATACAGTGCAAAAATTGTTCAGCTGCCCCTAATCGCTACAGCCTTTTGAACCGTTGCGTCAAAACTTGTGATGATGCAGCCACAATTTTAGTCGTGTTTCCCTTCAAACTCGGATAAGATCACACAATACATTTGAGGATACTTGTAGGTAGTTGCACACCAGTGGAAACAGACCTGCCGAGTCTCACAGTTTTGCCTTGATACTCATTAAACTCCCCATCAAAAGTCCTTTGAGGTGGGAAAGAGGTGAGGAAATTACCAATTCTCCCCACAGTTTTATAACATGCTAACATTAAAAAGCAATTTTTAAAAACCACCCCTTGCAATTCTTCAACTCAATTCCCCCCATCTGGGGTTGGCAGCCTGAGTGGCAATAGAGGCAGCACAGATATAAGACTGTACATATTGATGAGTAGATTCTACAAACTTACCACTAACAAGTAGCACGGCGATCAGAGCAGAACCAATCCATGACACTTGAGTGAGGTCTGCACCAAATTCAACTTGGTACTCGTACGTCAGAACACTTATTATCCCGAAGCAAAAGCCGATACACATAAAGTTAATAACCATTGAGCTGAGCAGTACCACCCAGGCATAACCACTGTCTTTCTGCACACCCATCCTCTAAAATATTGGTGTACTCTGTAAATACATGTATATGTCAGTGTGCTCACGGCGAGAGAAATGCACGATGCATGTTGTCCATTATTATCCGCTCAATGATAGCTCAAACATCATCAGCTATTGATTTTTTATGTAATTATTTTACTACTAGCCCTAAAGAGCATCAAGCAGCACGTAGTCTCGTCTGAACATTCATTTGACTACACATTCAAATCCCTCGGGTCAAAATGCAGGTCATGCAAAAAGCACCATCTCGCTTGAAAATGTTAGACTATAAGAGAATATTGTAAGCTTCGATATTGTAAGCTTCGATGAAATGTGTTAAAATGACTTCGATTTACATAATACTTACTAGCAGAGTGAACGCAGTCGATTTATTACAGAATTGCGTCTGTTCCCCAGATGTCAGCTATAGCTAGTCGATCAATCAGTGCTCTCTGTGATGAATACTGTGCAGGGTGCTGGAGATACGGGATTCTCATGTATTTTTATCCTCTTTCTGCCATTACGCACCTCAATCTGCACAAATAACTACCTACCAAGTCTCCGCTACCTGTAGAAAGAATACGGCACAGGGAATGCCTCAATTATTATACCTAGCAGGCAGCTGAAATGATGAGAAGTCCATGCCTTAGAATACCAATACAGCTATCAATACAAGTAACTATGCATATTGACCAATCACAACCAAGAAAGCAACAAACATTATATAAACATCATGTGATTGGACAAACATTTAAAGCCAAACCCCTCTCAAATTTAAACTATATAAAACATGCGCAAGACAAAACAAGGAAGATTTTTTTTTTATTACTTTATCATCTGTCTCGGTCCAATTCATACAATCTGCTGTATTATTAACCAGAACACTCCGGTAAAATAGAATTGAGGTTCACACAACTAAAAATGCGTGTTACATCGAGAACATAACAGTCTAAATTCGTAAAAAAAGCCTAGACTTCTTTTACTACTTGGTCAACACCTGTCAATACTTTAGTGTAAAATAGCCATTGAACAAAAGTGATCATACATGTAGTAATAGACAAGTAGTAAACCAATTGCTGATAATGCGAATAAATATCTTTCACCAGCAGACCCACTTTAAAAAACCTACCTAACCAGTCATAGATTGGAATATAGTAAAACCTAGCCTATGAGTCCACAAAAGAGTACTGTATGTTATGAGCAGAAATTAAATATAGCCCTAAACTTAGAGCATAAGACAGCATTGATCTCGAGACTTTTTGACTATACTGTACACATAGGCATATAATAAGTTATTATATGCCTATGACTGTACACTACAATATGTACAAATCATAGAATTGAATATTACCATACAGGCAAAGTCGCCAAATTCTTTTAAATTGTCATTGCGCTAAACACGAGTAGGATCACCAAATTATTGTTACAACCAGGGTTTGTGAACAAAAATGACAAAATAAAGGTGATTTTGATAACGAGGTAAAAACATTGAAAAATATATATATGTTCATTGCCAAAATAGAAAGTAAACTAAAACCTGATAGTTTAACCTGGTTTGAATTGTAAAAAAAATTCTGTGTAATTCAGGAGACTTGCAGATCAGCGCAAGTTAGAAAATAAATATAATACTTTGAGCTGCTGGCATGAGGGGTTTATTTATACAGCTGTACCGATGGTTTTATGACCATGCTGCAGGGTAATATGTCGAATAGCATCTTCATACTTGGGTGGTGAAGGTGGAGGTAGAGAAATAGCATCACAATTTTGCCGCACAGGGGCGGTACTTTGCTGGACGCCAAAAGCATTGTTAGTTCTTCTCCTGACATAATATATAACTGTAGCTGCAGCAATGATCACTAATACTACTACTATTATTAGCACCACAATAACTGCATGGCTGGAAATGAACCTCGGCTCAGCAATTTCCTGAGTCACAATTTTTGTGTCACTGTCACTGCTTTCTCTGTTTTCTAAGATATCACGATTTGTTGATATATCCTGTTTTGTAGAATACTTCTTTAGGTTTATCATAATTAGATTTGTTCCTGTCTGATAATTGTCTTCAGCTATAGCTCTACGTTTTCTTTTCCCATATAACAGCGAGTCAGCAGATCCAATTCTATACAGAATGTGTACATGCCAGCTTTGTCCTGAGGTATACTGTAATCAGAGATCGTCAAATTATATTAACCAAATGTAGGCCGTATTTACATTAAATATTTTTAAACCAAAATCTGACAGGTTTAGAGTCCATTGCAAGTAAAATTTAGACCACTAATGTCATGTAGGATGTCATAACATACCGTACATCAGGTATCAACTGGTGCACAGAGAGGCATTCCGTCATCAAAGCTTGAAATGTATAGTCATAACATCTACTTTTAATATTGTTCTTGGACCTGTTGAGTGTAGAATTCTAGGTTGACTTACACTAAATAAAGGGTCAACACTCATCACGAACCCATCTGTACCAGGCATATCATTTATAGAACCGAGGCCTGGTATGCCATCAGCAAAGTTAGCTTTGAATGGTAATCCGTTAAACGCTTTGCTTGTTACTTCATCTTGTCCACGATCCTGCAATGCAAAAAAAACAAATCTTTAAATTTTAAATGCAACGGATCCAATTTACGCTCAGCCATGAAACTTGATATCCCCCCAAAAAACGTGAATCAACTGGGGAGTTTTTCACATTTGTCTATTATTTTTTGCACGCATTTGATACACATTACACTGCAATAAAGCAAAGTTTTTTTTTAATTTAGCTGCACTTATGATCCCATCGGAATCGAGGGAATCTGTAAGATTGAAACAGGACATTTAAGAGGACATAAAAAAGCAAGAAAAGAGATTTTACGACACTGATAGTCTTCGTAATTAACACTCTGGCATCACTTATGAGGCTTCATCTTTATTGGCCGACTGCCTACAGGCACTAGTGGCCAGTGTAAAACCCGAGGTCAAATGAGTTTTAATTAATCGCAAACCACATAAAATAATCCATGTATTGTTATTTGTTTTGGCATTAGTTCAAACACACCTCTTCTCTTGATTGCAAAACAAGTATCAAATTTTATAAACAGGAAAGTTGATGACGCTATAGATAAGATAAGACTATCTTGAATGACACCAAGTTGTTATGTAACGCACCAGGATTAAGAATCTGTGTTTGAGCTTCCCACTTGGTTCTAGACAGCCGTACTGTGGCCCTTCATTGTATATTTTACCAGTTGGGTCATATGCTGGAGTGTAGCCGTTACGACCAGCGCAAATGAATACTTTGTCTAGCTGGATCCTGAAAGCTGAATCTAGATCCTGTTTGGGATCCCAGAAAACTCTGCCATAAAGCCGCTCTCCTTTGTTGAAAATTCCTAAAAATAGATCAAATTTCTAGTTTTCAACCTCTGATTGGCAGTACTGATCGCTGACTCCAAAAGATGATTCATTTGGTAATTGCACAATATGAAAAACAAAGATAACAAAAAATGTCTCGAAATCATAATAGGAACTGACCATGAAACTCAACATTGGTGTCGTCCGGGTTGCTTGTCATAGGATCGGTAAGGAAGAATCTCTTATTGTTGGTCAGCTGGAACTGAGTAGCGAGGCTGTACTTAGCAGCCACTGGTCTGTTACTCTGCTGGAATGCTATGGTCAGAGGGAAAGTCAGGATTTTCTGTACAGCACATTTCTGTTTATCAGCCTCAGGGTCATATGTAGTAGGCGGGGTGGCCACACAAGCCAGCAGTCTCAGTGTGTAGGTGCCTGTGTAGTCCTGTAGGCTGTATCTACTCGTCGCTCTCCACATCTGAATTGGACTGTCAAGTGTAGGCTGAGTCCAGACGTGCTTGAGGCTGAATCTGGTCGCCAGGTTTTCGGGGGGTATAAGCCCAGCTGACTGTCCCCTTCTGGCAGTGTAATGATCGAGAACAAAGAGACCTATCAAAAGATCAAACATGTAATAGCAGGCATTGACAAAACTTTGCTTTTTAAACAGAAATTCTCAAAGCTATATGGCAGCAAAACATACCTAATAAACAAAAAGCTGCAAAAAACCTTTGCTACAAGATCAGCTGCTGCGGCTACTACTGACGGAGCTGAGTGATGTGTACTTTACCATGCTATTTAGCATCAAGACTCATCAACTTTGAATGGTAATGTATGTATTTAGATTTGGAAATTTTCCAGTGACAAAATGATCCTTTGTAGACACACATATACGGGTACAACATCAGGGCTCTATCTCTTTCATTTTTTCCACGTTTGGCTCAATTTTTTAATGACACTGCAGTAATTTGTTATCTTTTTCAATAACTTGGATGCCAATTTATTATCACACTGCCAAGGATCTTAACAATTTCTCGAGAAAACAGGAATCAAAACATGCCGAATTATGCATTTTCATGTGAAAAATAATCCGAGTCAGCACCTCAACAAAGTCTGCTTGTGTCCCACAGCAAAATTGGTTATAAAACTTATACAGACTGCTCGAACATCCCTTCTAGGTAACATCCTAAAAATATCTACATAATATTTAAAGTTCATGCTAATAAGAAGATAAATAATAAACAAAGACATACCTTTAAATTTAGCTTGCGTTCTCAGTTGTAACACTAATTTTCCATCCTCACCGATCCCAACTCTGAGGATATCAACAGATCCCTGAGGCTCTTGCATGATATCGACCCCAGATTGAAATTTAACTGTGTCATAAAAGAAGGAAAACTCCAAAAGTGTTTGGTGGTCCAGTGAAGCCCAGCCAGTGGGAGCTTTAGCGAAAATGTATGACACATGAAGAGGTTGATGAACAGTCACAAAACTCTGAGAGGACGATTCCACATCAAAATTGTGTGTTACATATCCACCACATTGATTGACAATTTCTGTCATATCATAATAGGCTTCAAACTTCCATCTACAAGAAGCCCTGTCTAAATGGCGATATAGCTTGACAGCTTGCTCAATGCGCAGGAGATCGTCAGAGGGATCATCCAGCAGGTCACCCAGGAAACTACCTTGCTGACTGAGTGAGGCGTTCGGTAGATTTGAGCACACATGCTGTTTAGTAAATGAAGGCTGTGAGAGAAGATAGTCTATATTATAGATGGGTAGAGTTGAGATCAGAGGTAACATTCCATCCTGGTGAGGAATCTCTACTGATATGTGTATTTTATTGGATTGGTCATCGTTGTCAGATGATTTTACGTACTCTAGGTTGGCTATGAACGACTGAGCACTCAAGGCGCCTGGAGTATATGGAATCACAGGATTTGAACATTCACCTTTAGAGTGAACATTGACTCCGGCACTCCTAATTGGGACTCCTGAAATAATAAACAATATAAATGTATGTTATATAAATAGAGATTAATGAATATTCCCCGCACAAATAACCACAGTGTCCATAGTACTACCATCCAAAATGCCTCCAAACAGAGAATGAATAAGCTTACATAGAAGTGCCAGTGCCGAACGATAAGAGTTTTATTGAATTCTATTACGGACCACAATGTATAACAAATGAACTACATGTACCTGGCAAACCATCAGAGCTGATTGGAGTAGCCACACATCTCACATTGAATCCGGCTCGGAAGTAAAACGTCTCCAGCATCTTACTGTTGACTCTTGAGAATAGGGTGTCCTGATTTACTCTGAGATAGCTTGAGATTCTACCATCTAATGCTTGAACAGGGTAGGACACTTCCCAGCTGTATGTCATTGCCGATGTATTGATGTTTGATTTGACACAAAGGCTTTCTGTCTCAGCAAAGTTAGGGTAGAGGGCATCACAAGGCTGGAATTAAAGAAATACAAATGATACATGCATGCATCAAATTCAATTCACTGTTATTTTATATTCATGTATCATACCGTAGCATTTGCAACTGAGGCACTGATTAATAACCTCTGGCTAACATACACACAAAAGAAATCAGTGAACCAAGGATAATAAAATATTTTGACTATTTTCCTAAAATTAAAAAATAAATTTTACCTGAAATTACAATCAGGGAGTCAATTTCAAATAGAAATTGAACCTCTTTGACACTTAAATGGTGACAATATATCATCAATTCATAGTGACATATTCATCTGAAAAATAGACAGGACTTACAGATAGACATATCAAAGGATAAGCTGGCGAGACATCTTTCGCATCTTTGACATCCCCAGAGTCATAATCACTCAGTGATACAACCTACAGAATCAAAATACAGAAATTAAATTATATAAACCACTGCATGTACTGATTTAAATAACAAGATATTCAAATCAGTGAATTTAATCTGCACGTGCACAAATAGTATGCAACACCATTATAAAATATGCATGTGAATGGAAAACATTCTGCTATTATTACGAAGGTTAAACCCAACGGTCTCTGTCAGGTATCTCTGAAACACGACCAAGAATATAAAATACTCACAATAGGGAGAGTTGGTAGAACCAGACTACCCGCTACATCAGCATCTAGTATATTGACTACACTGGATTTATTCTCTCCTAGTGAGG
>ERZ1740068.873-NODE-873-length-11552-cov-7.954249_pt1 | contig 11552 bp, 6 predicted proteins | sample MGYA00581735_ERZ1740068 | MGnify/ENA primary metagenome ERZ1740068 (study PRJEB43018, sample SAMN04849740) | marine metagenome | isolation source: floating plastic debris | place: Pacific Ocean | collected 2008-08-30 | study: EMG produced TPA metagenomics assembly... | reverse complement strand
CGGTAAATGAAGTCTTGGCGAAGCTTACCAACGGAAAATGAAGTCTTGGCGAAGGTTACAATTCACATCTGGCTAAAGCATTCTGCTTTAGCCTACCAAAAGAAAGAAGCTTGTAGCTTCTGTATTCAACTAATAAGATCAAGACCCTATCAATCCAGTAAATGATGGAAAATACGCTGAATTCATTGTTCTGTGTCATAATTCAGACCAGAAAAAGGTGACCGGGGAAGCTACAAGCTTCCTCTGATTGATGAGCTTAAGCGATACTGCCGTGAAGCTGAAGCCAGGTAGGCATTCGTCTCCTCCCATACATTTCCAGGCCAAAGCATTACCGTTCATAATTCCGATCCACCATAGTGACACAAATCTTTCAATTCTTAGGGAATTTTAGATTAAACTAGACAACAGACGACAGGCTAGGCTGTCAAAATGCAAGAATAAAGTCACCTGTCTCAAGCTACAAGCTTGAATTGATTAATGGGCCTTAAGCTAAATAAGCTTAAGCCAGACGCGGTAGGATTAAAAATCTAGCATCTAGCATCTGCGCGACCCGATCTAGTGTTTAATAAGAAATTCACCTAATACCTAACAATGAGTCTGACAAAAAACTACAAAGGATATCAGTCTTTTCAATACCTCGAAAAGGATGTTGATTATGAATATTTTGAACTGGCGGATGAAGTCAATCGCGTACCTTCTACCAAGGTAGACCTCTCAGCAGCACAGGAAGAGAAAGTCAGTAAAATTCTCAAAGAATGTATTCTCATCAGTGCGCATGAGCACCTGGGCACCTTCCCCAAAGACATCATGCAGACTCCTGCCTATGTAAAAGGTGGCAGGATGGCCACTGCCTTCCAGGGATTGGCTCACGGTCACTGGGACTGTGTTTTTGACAACCTGATGGACGGTATTTGTCAGATTCATTCAAAAGGCGGCTGGAAATGGAGTGAGGTCATCCATGACCTGGGCATGAGGCTTTGCGACATCGCTCATCAGGATTTTGTCATCCATTGCAAGACCGTAGAGGACATCTACCGGGCTCATCGCGAGGGCAAAGTAGCCTGGGTGGCGGTCATGGAAGGGGCCATGATGATTGAAAATGAACTTGACAGAATAGATTTATTATATGGATTTGGTCTGAGATCACTGGGCATCACCTACAGTGAATCCAATGCGCTGGGCTCCGGACTGAAAGAAGAACGAGACGGCGGATTGACCACCTTTGGTAAACGTGCGGTAGATCGGATGAATAAGGTGGGGTTACTGATCGATTGCTCGCACACAGGGGATCAGACGGCGCTGGACACCATCAAACACAGTTCCAAGCCTGTCATTCTGAGTCACATCGGGGCGAAAGCACTGTGGAACACCAATCGTCTCGCCCCCGACGATGTCCTGAAAGCATGCGCCGATAAAGGAGGTGTGATTGGGGTGGAAGCGGCACCACACACTACCCTCACTCCCAACAACAGGGTGCACAACCTGGATGCGGTGATGGAGCATTTCGAATACATCAAAGACCTGGTAGGAATAGACCACGTCACCCTTGGACCTGATACCTTGTACGGTGATCATGTGGGGCTACATGGCGCCTATGTCAAAGCGTTGTCTCTCAAAGCGTCAAAAGGTCATGGCAAACTAGGAATGGAATATGATCCTGTCCCCTTTGTTGATGGATTGGAGAACCCTACCGAAGGGTCTTACAATATCATCCGGTGGCTGGTCAAGCATGACTACTCTCAGGAAGACATTGCCAAAGTGATGGGTGAAAACACCCTGAGGCTACTCAAAGAAGTGTGGGTGTAAATGCGATGGATACTCACCATATGTGCGCTAAGTACCGTTCAGTTCCTGTTTGCGGAAAGTACCATCAGCGGCGTGAAGACTTCTTTGGTCTGTGCTGAAGGAGAATACTTCGTGCAACAAGACTTAATGGTGGAACTGGACGACACCCTCTCCTACTTCGACCTCAAAGCACTCATTTTTGAAGGAACTGAAATCAAATACATCGATGTCTCGTTCGGTAGAGAAAATGGGTCAAAAGACGAGGTGATGTCTCCTGTTGATTACGAAGCACTTAACTCATCTGGCATCACCCACCTGAGAATCAGCAATAAACCGAAGAAGGTAGCACTCATCCGGTTGCAATATGCACTAAGGATTAGCAAAGACGTATTTTATGTACCGCTGTTTTTCACAGACTTTGGTGCGGCCTCTTCAGACAATGATTTCTTCAGGATGAACATACAATACGCAGAGACAGCAAACTACCACCTACATTTTCCAACTGTTCCAATCAGCACCGAAAACCAGGACGGCACATTGATTTCACAGTTTGAACTGCCTGCGCTGGCGTCGATGATTCGAATGGAAAGACTGGAAGACAGCAATGAGCGCGTCAATTATGTCAACATCATTGATGGCAGTGTGGCCCTGGTCTTTGTGATCGTTGGTTTTTTGATCTGGTACTACCGAAAACAACTGATCTATGGATAAATTCATTTTTTGGGGATTGTTTTTAACATTGGGACTCATCGTCCTGGGTTATGCAATCTGGATGTATTGGATAGAACGCAAATGAATCTGCAACTCATCATATTCGTAGGATACTTTCTGCTGGTTTTCGGGATTGGTTGGATCAGTATGAAGCTCACCAGGTCCGAAAAGGACTATTGGATCGCTGGTGGCAAGCTCGGATGGGGCATCGGTGGTGCTACCATGGCAGCGACTCATACCAGCGCCGGTACGTTCATCGGTACTATTGGAGTGATTTACGCAGTCGGGTGGTCTTTTGGTTGGGTATTGCTGGTGATTCCGCTGGCTTACTGGTTCATGGTGGCCGTACTGGCGCCCAGGTTTACCAAAGTGACAGAGCTCACCCTGCCGGCATTTCTCCAGAGAAGGTACCAAAGCAAAACGGCCCGTGGAATAGGCGCTGTGATCATCCTGATAGCCACAGTCGTATACATCCAGGCACAGATAGTAGCCGGAGGACTGGTCTCCAATATCGTATTTGGTGTTGATCCCACCACTGGCATGATCATCTTCACCATCATCCTGCTGGCCTATACTTTGGTTGGCGGTATGCTGGCAGTGGCTTACACAGATTTTCTACAAATGATCATCATGATTGTGGGGACACTGGTATCAGTTCCATTGATGATCAATCACTTTAGCGGACTGGCTGATCTTGTAGAGAAGGTAGAATTGATCAAACCGCTCACTTTTGACTGGGGCGGATTTCCCACCGTTTTATTGATTACGCTAAGTCTGGCATTTTTCCTGGGTTCTGTGGCTACGCCGGAGAAAGTAGTGCGACTTTATGCCATGAAAGACATGCGTTCCATCCGCAAAGCCATGCTGCTGACCATCGTAGTGGTGACGGGGCTCAACCTGCTGGTTTTCATCCTGGGTTTGGGGGCAATGACGCTCTTCCCCAACCTGCCTACCGGCGACCTGGCAATGCCCATTATTGCCAAAGCGGTACTACCCAGTTTCATCGGTACCATCATGCTGGCGGCCGTGACCTCGGCGATGATGTCGACTGTAGACTCACTGTTACTGGTCGCAGGATCGGCGCTTTCAGAAGACATCTATCAGAACCTTCTCCATAAAAATGCATCCCGGTCGCGTCGTTTGCTGATTGCGAGAATCGGTATTCTGATCGTGGGCATTCTGCCATTGATCTCCATACTATCCGGCCTGGCCAAAGGCGAGCTCATACAGTTCATCGTCGTATTATTTACCGCAATTATGGGCGCAGGATTCTTTACTCCGGTGGTGGGGGGTGTATTGTGGAAAAGGGCGACCAAACAAGGAGCGATCGCCTCCATGATTGGCGGCGTCACGGTGACAGCACTATGGAAAGCCTTTGGAGACCCGCTGATTTATCCGGTACTGCCGGGTTTTGTGGTCAGCGTGCTCAGCTACATCATCGTCAGTTACCTGACTACACCGCCAGACGAATCTGCCTGGAAACCTTATTTTGACACCGAAAAACAGACGCATGAAGACGAATAAATTACTGACCATTCTATTGTTATCCTGCTTGTTACTGAGCACTGATCAGCTTATTGCACAGGAACAACTGGCCCTGACATGGGACAATATCTTCACCAAAAACGAAGGAGCACGGCAGGCATTTCTTTCGCCAGACGGAAAACAGGTCGCGGTGACAGCCAGAACCGGTGGCCGCAACGGTATCTTTATCGTGAACCTGGAAGAGGAGAACAGTTTCACTTTCCTTGCTTCCGGCTCCTCTCCTGCCTGGTTTTCTGATAGTCAGAGAATTGTCTACGTGAATCAAGGCGACTTATGGACCATTGATGTAAAAGGAGATAGTAAACCCAACAGGATCACCAACGATGCTGAAACGGAAAGAGCACCCAGACCATCTCCCGATGGAAAACAGATCGCTTTCTACAGCGGCAGGTCCGGTTACCAGGATATCTGGCTGGTCAACGCAGATGGCTCTACCAAACCCAAACGACTGACCAGGGCGGCCATGGCTGCCGATGATTTCCGCTACTACCCTTCCTGGTCCCCCGACAGCAAACAAATTGCTTATTACTCCTTCAAAAACAATTACTGGGAGGATGACATCTGGGTCATTGATGTAGCAACTGGCACGGAAAAACAGGTATCCACCAACCTGATGGCCATGTCTGCTCCGGTATGGTCTCCTGATGGCTCACAGATTGCACTTTTTGCCAATGCCAAAGACGAGTATTGGTATGAAGATCTCTCCTACATCTACCTGATTGATCCCAAAACCGGCACCGACCGAAAACTGGAGATGCAGGTACATGCCACAGACCTGTTGTTCAATCACACGGTGAGCTGGTCGGGCGATGGAAGCGAACTGTTCTTCCCCTATCAGGAACGTTCTGAAGTGGAACTGTGGAGGGTGCCATCCAGGGGCGGCGTAGCCACTCGGGTCACCAACATGGGAGGTACGTTTTTCAACTACAGTGCTTCAAAGAATGCTGACGCTTTTACGTTTGTCCGCTCTACCTCCACAAGAGGCAATGAGGTGGACTACATCAAAGCCGAAGGCGGCACCTTGAAACAGTTGACGAACATCGCCACAAAGTGGGAAGGACTTAAAGAACCCACAGAGATCAGCTACCGAAGCTGGGATGGTTTGTATATCCAGGCATTTATGTACCTGCCCCCAGGTTTTGACCAGTCTAAAAAGTATCCTGCCCTGGTACACGTCCATGGAGGCGGCACCAATACTTATTACAAGCGCCTGAGTCTGAATGAGCAATACCTGGCCAACAAAGGATATGTGGTACTGGCAGTCAACTACCGGGGTGGATCAGGTTTTGGCAGGCCTTTTCAGAATCTGAGTATCAACGACTGGGGCAACGGTCAGGCGCTGGATGCTGCGCACGCCGCTGATTTCATCAGAGCGCAAAGCTGGTCTGATGGCAAAGTAGGCATCTACGGCTACAGCTACGGTGGTATCACCTCTATGGCAGCTATTACCAGAGCACCCGATAAGTTTGATGCGGCCGTGCCCATGGCGGGTATCTATGATTTTGGTGATGCGTATACCAATGCAGACAGGATAGGGAAGATTTTCACCAAGACAGGGCATGGAGGTTCTCCCGAAGAAAGACCAGCAATTTATGCCATCAGTAACGCCTTGTCACGGGTACATCAGGTAGAAACCCCGCTACTGATCATGCACGGTGAAGCAGATGTACGGGCGCCATTCCGTCAATATGAGCTGGCATTGAAAATCCTGAAGCAGGAAAAGAAAGCCTTTGAAAGCAAGTCATATCCCAACGAACCGCACGGCGTCAGAAACCCACAAAACAGAGTTGATATGTGTCAAAGGCTGGAGAGATGGTTTGGAAAGTGGCTGACGGGGAATTAGAAAATACCGAAATGACGTAATGACGTAATGATCGTCCACCGGTTGACGATTAAGTTTTTGGGGGCTCCCCTTCAGGTCGGGCTATACGCGCTACACTCCGGACCACCGGGTGGTAGCCTGCTCCTATCCCTAGCCCGGCGCGCAGTCGTTCAAAAAAACGTTGAGGTTTATCATACTTACGCCGTAGTTGGTTTTTTGACCCATTTCTATAGCAGGAGCAATTGTACTTTTTGAGTAAAGATGCTAGTAAAAACCCGTTACTACATCATTAATCATCACGCATCACTCATTATAAAAGTAGGCAATCCACCTACGCTTGGACTTGCGGACAAAGTGCAGTAGGCAAGACGTTCAGGATAAAATTAACAATTACGGTATTACGCAATTACATCATTAATCATCACTCATCACAAATCAACTAAAGACAACTCAACTAAAAGTCAAGAAGCCCTCTGATAGCACCCCTGATATTAGGAATCATGTATTTGTTGACACACCGGTTTAACCAACTAATTCAGGGGTGACGTCATGCCAAAAAAATTATATCAGTCCAGTCAGACCTGAATTTTTTGCCTGACCATTACTTACAGTAATAAGGTCCAATTAAAAATATCAGGTCCAGAGGTGACTTGCACCTAACCCCAATTACGGTATTAACAGTTACGGTATTCCGGTATTAAAACATCACCTAAACCACCCCTTCCACATCTCATTTTTAGTGAATCGTAAGACTCCTACATAAGGATTGTAACCGGGGACCAGCTCCTTCCCTGCTGCCAGGCGATGGATCTGATAATCGAAGTAGCCGGCCTCGGCCATGTCTTTCATTTGTCTGATCTTGAAGTCAAAGCTGGCATCTGCTACCCTTGCGGAAGGACTGGACAGGAAGTCTTTCGGGAAGTTTCGCTCCATCAAAAAAGGGCGGGCAAAACCGATCATTTCCAGCTCCTCATTTTTCAACACCTCTTCACAAAACTGATGTGACCGGAAGCCGCCAGTAATCATGAGCGGCAATTGCGTATACTTTCTCACCTTGGCTGCAAAGTCCATGAAATAGGCTTCGCGCTGTTTGGTAGACTCACGCTGATATCGCTCTGTGAGGAACTTGATATTTTCATACGTCCCGCCGGATATTTCCAGCAGGTCAATGCCCAGCGTTTCCAATTGCTGAATGACTGCCAGGGAGTCTTCTTCGTCAAAGCCACCACGCTGAAAGTCTGCACTGTTGAGCTTCACAGAAATGGGATATGTGCTCCCCAGCTCCTCTCTGCATCGCCTGACGATGTCAAAAAGCAGCCGCCCTCTGTTCATAATATCACCCCCATAATCATCTGTTCGCAGATTGGTCAATGGTGACAAAAACTGGTTCAACAGATAGCCATGCGCCGCATGAACCTGGATACCGGTGAAACCCGCTTGTTGGCACAACTTAGCAGTCGTCACAAATCGATCTGCTACTTCCTGTACCTGTGCCAGAGTCATCGCCTTTGGCCTGGCAAAAAGCATCAGCTTTTTCAATTGCACCGCCGAAGGAGCAAGTGGTTTCCAGGTAGAAAAAATGGAAGATTGACGGCCTGCATGACTGATTTGCGCCCATAAATGCGTATTATGCCGCGTACCGGCAGCAATCATCTTCTTCAAAGGCTTAATACCGGCCTCGTCTTCCAGTACAATATTGGCAGCTGCCTCTTTAAAGCGTTTATCAACAATGATGTTGCCGGTAATCAACAAACCGGTGCCATTCTCTGCCCAATGTCCGTAAAGCTTTTCGTGCGCGGTGGTGGCAAACTGCCGTTTATCTGCCAGGCGTTCTGTCATTGCAGCCTTGGCCATTCGGTTTTTGATAATTGCACCGCAAGGGAGACGTAACTCCCGCAATAGATACTGTTGGGTAGTAGACATGAATGCTAAAGCTTTGAATTGCTGATCATCATCAGGGATAGTCCCCCCTGTACAGGGCCCTATCCGATTGAAAAGGGAAAAATACGCTTTTTTTAGGAGTTAACCTGGAAGACTAGTGTTGAAGTATAAACCATTTGGGTGCTTTAACGTGCTATCCGCTGTATCCCTCCTCACGTCGGGGATGCCGCTACTATCACTAGCACAGAGGCGTTCAAGCATCATCATCTATGCCCTCGGTATCACGGGAAAGGTGTCTCATCAGCGTTTTAGTGTAGTGTCGGTTGCGCCTCTTGGCTTTGCTTTTATTGGCACGCTTCCCCGACCGCTTATCTACTACTGTCCGCTCCAGATCATCTGCCTGCTCAATCTTTTGATAATGCTGAATCTGTGTCCTCTTACCCATCATCACAAAGACAAAATGAGTAGGCGGTTTGTTTGGTGCAACAGTTAGAACAGGCGTCTTGAGCGTTTCAACATTGACTTGACACTAGCTACCCCCAATTAAAGTAAAACTACTCCAATACTTCGGGTGACTCCAGTCCTCGCTGTTTATCATGGCTGACTTGGCTTTGTGCAAGGCCTGGCTATAAGACAAACCACTGAGGAAGTGCTGGTAAAACGCGATCATAAATTCCCTGCTAAACCGGTCATCTACTTCCCAAAGCGATACCACCACATTATGTGCTCCGGCAAATAGAAATGCCCGTCCCAGCGAAATCACCCCTTCACTGTCCCACACCTTTCCGGAGCCTGAATCGCAACTGCTGAGTACTACCAGATCCGCAGGCAGATCAACCGTATAAAGGCTTGAGGGGTACAGGTAAGATTGCTCCTGATCAGCTGATTGATCGGTTAGTTTGGCAAGATGTATTCTGGCAAGATTGCCATGCTGATAATCAGCTTCGGTATGTGTGGCGATATGGATGATAGAGGCCTGCTGCGCATGTTCAAAGAAAAACTCCCGGTTAGCCTCATCAGCAAACCCTACTTCACTGGGAAGTGCATTCTTTTGAAACAACTTACTAAGCGCCTCCACTTCTATTCCACTTTGAGGCAGCGGCGTATTTTCTGTACGGGTATCAGTACTGTTTTTGACAGTCGGGCTTGCAAACGGAGCGATGGCCAAAAGGCTTGGCGTAGCGTCCGATTGATGTGATGATTGCCTGTTGTGATACCATATGCTGGCAGAATAGTGATAGCTGATGGCATGCTTTTTTGCCAAATAAGACAAGTTCTGGAACTCCTGCTTACCTTCATCAGCCGCTGAGGTGTAAGTCAGTACGGACTCAAAAGGGATACTCAGCAAAACAGGATTTACAATGATCAATCTACGCTTGTCTGCAATTTCTTTGTAGAATGGTTCAAGCAGCAATGCAAAAGCCTCTTGACTGGCTTCTTTGAAATCAGTTACTTCAGACTCATTTTGGATGGTATTGTACAGCTCATCGATGTTTGACTGAATCCTTGAAGCAGGTGCCAGCGCATATCGTATGGTTTGCTCATTGGTCATGACCATCACCATAGAAGAGTCTTCCTTGAGCGAATAAGACAACAAAACCTCGTCATCCTTCAACGCTGAGGTGAGTTCTTCAAGTCCCACCAACTGATTTTCTGTTGCTAAATCCTGCCGGAGACTACTGATTTTTCTAAGGCCTTTTGTTTGCCGGTCCAGCTCAAATTTTAATTCTGACAGTTGGCTGTGCATCACACGGATAGCCTCATCAGACTGTTCCTGAACAATCTGACGCTCATATTCCAGGATCTTTCTTTCAAGCAGTTGTGTTTTTTCCGGCACCAGCGTAGCGTTGCGTCTCAGTGTCAAACGCCTTTTAAGTAGCAACAGACTTGCTTTTTCCATTTCCATCATCCTATGCACTTCGTCCAGGTATTTGGCATCTCCGGTTTTGTCAAACAGCAGCGTCACCACCTGAAATGCCAATCGAAAGAAGGCCGACTGTTGCTCATTGTAGAACATTACATCAGCATCACTAATAAATGCCTTTCGCTTCTTCAGAATAAATGCGCACCCATTTTTTACATGTTCGAAAGCTTTCAACAGGTCTTTAAGATTGCCATTCCTCAGATACCTGCTATAGTAGATTTCTGAACTGATTTTCAAGGACTCCATCCATTGCCCATGATCGTAGATAATCAAGTTATCTTGAGCGCCCTTCCTTGCCTGGTCTGCAGCCGACCAGTCTGCATTGACCTGAATGGCTTTCTCTACATAAAAAATGGCAGAGTCAGACAAATGCGAATGGTAATACGACCCAAGTTTGTTGTAGCCCGAGGCCATGGCGGGATGGTCTGGATGATAGAGCTTTTGCTGCCATCTCACCGCGTCTGTTATATAGCCCAGCGCGCGGTCATCAGCGCCTGTAGCCTGATAAAGATTTGCCAGAAAATAGTATAAACGGATCACCTCGTCGTGTTCGTTACCGAATAGCTCGCTGATTGACTTCACCGCGGATTGGAGGTAGTACCCTGCAGAATCGTATTGCCCCATTTCGAGATAGGCAATACCAAGATCGCTCTTGGCAAGTGAAACTTGCGCCTGATAATCACCTTCCAGAGACTGAAAAATACCAATGGCTTTGTTAAAATTTTCAATTGCCAGTTCATAACGCCCCAGCGGCATCAGCGCATATCCCTTGTTGATATACAATTGGGCCACATCGAAGCTTTTGTCTCCATAAACTTCCAAAGACAATTCAAGACTTTCGTCAAAATAGTAGCCCGCCAACTCATAAGATTGACTCTTGAGGTGAGCAGCACCACAGGTATTGTAAGAACCCGCATTGATCATGTGATTTTCCAGCCCGGTTTTCTTGACAAAATCCAGCACCTGCTCCAGGTAGTAAATGGCTTTGTTATGAAATCCAAGCAAGTAGTACATGTTACCGAGGTTCCCTTTGGCGATCGCTGTTTTGATGTGTTGATCGCCATATTGCTGCAACCGATACTGGTAAGCAGCGATGGCATATTGCTGGGACTTTTCAAACTTCGCCATAGAAGCATAGTAATTGCTGATCGTGAGAGAGGCCAGACCCTCCAGGGTTGATCGACTACCAGTCACTGAGCTGGTATATTCCAGGGCCTGAAGGAATAAGCGTTCAGATTCCTCAAAATCGCCACCGTAGGCACTTAATTCGGCCTGGAGCATGGTACAGTATATCTTACAGCGATTATCTTCACCTACTTCTTTTGCGCTACGGTCAATGTAGTATTGCAAGGTATCAGGCGCTACTTCCATCCAGTCTTTGTAGAAAATATTTAGCTCTGCCTGTCGGCTTTTGGTAAGCCAGTACCCTTCCCGATCACTGCATTGCTCATAAAGCTGCTCAATCTCATCCAGGATTTTCAGTTGGTCATCGACCTGTATGGAACCATAGAGCATATCCAGCTGAGCGTCAAGCGATGCCACCTTCTTTTCCAGATCGGCACAATCTTGTGCAGCCAAAAATGACGATAAGAGTATAAATGCAATAAATAACGATGAAGTTCTAAACATCCGGTTATGGTCTTTTGATGTTCTTGTAAAGCAGCAATAAATGCAGATAAGGATTAATTATCAATCCCCCCAACTTGGTATTTTGCTACCAGGACAAACCGTGGTAGTATGCCACTACCAAAATGTATACCTCTTCGACCAAAATATTTAAATGGCTCAACCGTCTCTACTGTAGGTTTGTATAAAACCGAATCACTAACGGGTACCTCTAAAAACTAAATTTGAAAATTTGATTGCGAGATTTTTTTCTGAGAC
>ERZ1740068.872-NODE-872-length-11562-cov-7.813766_pt1 | contig 11562 bp, 14 predicted proteins | sample MGYA00581735_ERZ1740068 | MGnify/ENA primary metagenome ERZ1740068 (study PRJEB43018, sample SAMN04849740) | marine metagenome | isolation source: floating plastic debris | place: Pacific Ocean | collected 2008-08-30 | study: EMG produced TPA metagenomics assembly... | reverse complement strand
AAGCTGCAATAGCAAAACCTCCAACCCAAATTAATGATAGTAAAGGGGATAATCGAGAAGATACTTGTTGTTTCCAGCCTTTAATTAGTTTATTAGTGTAGTTGAACATGAATTTAAATTAATAGATATGCGCGGATTTATGTGTTTTGCAATACGTTAATATTTAGCTTTATTGAGAATAACAAATTTAGCTTAAGGCAACGTAAAATATTATTTTTTAATCAAAATAGCCCTCACTCTAAAAGAGTAGGACTACAATTATGAAGCCCACCTGCGTAGGCTTAGCTAAAAGTAAATTAATAAAATCAAATTATGGTTCCTAATATTATAGAAGTTGAAAGATACCTTCACGAACATATTCCACTATCTAAAAGTATGGAGGTTAAAGTTAAGCAAGTTGATGAAAATGGAATTACGTTAAAAGCAGCTTTATTACCAAATATTAATCACCGTTCTACAGTTTTCGGTGGTAGTATTTCTGCCTTAGCAATTCTTGCAGGATGGACTTTGGTTCATACTAATTTACAAGCCTTATCTTTGTCTTCTCGAATTGTAATTCAGCGTAATTCAACTGAATATCTTCAGCCTATTGATGGGGATTTTATTGCTGTTTGTCCGTTTCCTTCGGAGGAGGTTTGGCAGAAGTTTATCAAGATGTTGGACAGAAAATCGAAGAGTAGGATTGAGTTGAATGTAGATGTTTTTGGAGATGGGGTAAAAGCGGGGAGTTTTACGGGGGTTTATGTGGCGATACGTTGATGTTTTAATTATTGAATATACTTTTGGTAATTATTGCATTAATAATGAAATACAGTGAAGTAAATCGATTAAAGAAGCTAATAAGAAGACTCCATTCTAAAACATTACCATCTGATGTCGAAAAAAAGATTTTTAAATTTAGGAAACCTGGATATGATTATTTATTTAAAATTGTTGATGAATCTACGCTGAGCGAGCATCAAGTTGCAAATATATTGAGAATATTATGTACTATGAGAGGCTATGGGGAAATCAACTTATTTATCAATAAGCTGTTATCATTAGTTGAAGATGAAAGATTAAAAGTTAGTTCAACAGCATCGTATCTTTTAGAATTTTTATTACAGATGAAAGAAAACTTTAATTATCTAGATATTCCTTTAGAACGAGAGCAATTAATGAAAGGATTCTAATTTATTAACAGTTTATTTATATATAGTTTATAGCAATCCTAAATCATTGTAAATTTTACGGATTAATTTGTATTGGAGCAGGTGCTGTTGGGGCTGGAAGTTTTGCTGGTAAATTAGTATTTTTTAGATTGGGAGGAATAAAATAAAATATAGTAGAAATTATAAGACTTAAAACAGCTAAACTAATATAAATCAGGGAAACGGTAGGAAAGCTTAGAATTTTACGAATGGAAATATATTCTTTCAAATCCTTATTCTTTGTGTATTTGCGAGCAAATGGGTCCAAAAGATGAAAGTTAAATTTGCGAGTTTGAAACGCTTCATCAAGCTCAGCACTATTTAAGAAATCACTAATTAGTCTCTGACGATACATGAAACGACGCTGAAGTTTACGCCAATGAGCATCCAGCATCATGAATAATAGGGGTGGTACAGCCGAAAAGATAATGTACTTATATATTTCAGGTTTTCCTAAGATTACAGCAATGTAACCCGTCCATGCAACTATTGCCCAGTTTTTAATACTATTCCCAATGTCGTCAATTTTGCGAATAGAACTGTGTATATAATCGAGTTCTTTGTTCAACATTTCTAGACGGAATGCAAAAGCATCATTTTTAGAAGAGTTTTCGTTTGCTTGAGGTAACATTAAATTTAACAATAAGGTAAAATTTCTCACACAATAATATCAAAAGTGAGTAGGTTATGAGAATATAAAAACAAAATAACTACTCTAAAATCCCTACCAAAATCTTGACAATCTCTTCTAAACCATCAGGTAAAGTATAAGAGCTAATATCTCTTGTTATAGTACGTGAAGCTTGCTCCAAAATACCGAATACCCACACATCACCCATTGTGACAACACCGTAAATTATATCTGGTGATTTTTCGAGGGTTGCCATTGCAATCATTTCTACTGCAAGTTGAGTAAAACCTTTTGTCAAATCATCGCGTTTTGCTTCAATTACAATTAAACTGTGTTGAGATTGAATCAAATAATCAAGATTTCCTTGAAGCAAGTTATTTACCTTTACTGGATATTCAATTCTCAAAAGTCGCTTGGTAATTACTGCAACTCTACTCAAAACAGGTGCAATTAAAATTTCTCTTTTTGCTGCTTCGCTACTAAGACTTACATAGGGAATAGTTTCTTCAATTGAGTTATGGAGTTCTGTTAAACCCTCGATTTCGCGATTAGTTTTGGGGAGTTGTAAACGTTTACGAGTGAAAAAGTAGTCAAACTCAGCTAAAATTTCATCTGTATCGTTGGATAATTCAAAGTAAGAGCGAAAAGAATAATTGGAATTTTCGTCAAGGATAGACATGGAGATTTTAAACTTTGTTTATTACGTATTATTGTTGATTCCACTACATGTTTAACCTCACCCTGTCCTATGAAACATCCCTCTCCTTGTTAAGAAGAGGGAATTAAAATATTAGGAATTAACCAGATTTTTTATTCTATAAATTTCGTACATCATTAAACTTCCTGCAACAGCTAAGTTAAGAGAATCAACTGTACGTGCTATGGGAATACGAACAAGATGTTTACATAAATCTCGCTGTTGTTGAGTTAATCCTTTTCTTTCTTCTCCTAAAAAAATCATCGTTGTTGTAGGATAATTAAATTGATGAAAATCAACTGCACCATCTGGTGAAGCACCAATCACATGACAATTATGATTTTGCAACCATTTGTATAATTTTGAGTAACCAGTGCGGATAAATTTCTGGTTGTAGATGGAACCCATCGAAGCTCTAACTACATTCGGGTCAAAAGCGTCGATGCTGTTTCCCAACAAGATAAAACCAGCACCACCAAATGCTTCAGAGGTGCGAATTAATGTACCAAGATTTCCCGGAGAACGAATTGTTTCTAATATTATCCAGCAAGTTTTTTCTTGGATAGAAATATCATGCAATTTCGTCCAATGCTGACGAACAATTGCACCTACACCGGAAGCTTTTTCTGTATGGGAAATAGAGCGAAATTTTTCTGGAGAAATGTTAAGACAGGATATTCCAGCGCGACGATTTTGACGTACTAGTTTGCGAGCAATGACTGATGTCAGCAGCTTCTCGCTATAAATAATAGTGGAAATTTCAAATTTGTTATCAACAATTCTAATAAAGTTACGGACACCTTCTACATAGAATTGTTTGGTTGAATCGCGATAGTTTCGATAAGTTTGCAGCTTGCGGATTTCGTTTATTTTAGCTGCACTGATATCAAGTTTTAACGATTGTCTCTGATTAGAAATATTACCAAGAGCCATCCTCCTTCAGAGCGACTTGGCTCGTGACGAAATTTACTTTTTTTAACATGAGATATTGCGGTAATTGTGCAGCTGATATTGATTTTAAGAGAATTTTAGCATAATAAATCGGTTTTCAAATCCGCCAGGGATTTACAATCCCTGTCTAATAGCAAAAGTCCTCTTAAGAGGACTAAAAAAGTATATTTTTAGCCCACACAGGTGGGCTTTGTTTGTTTAGCCCCAGACTTATAGTCTGAGGGTATATATTATTTCAATTAACTAGGCACCAACAGATTCTTTCGCAGCGTAAAGTACCTCAACGTTAATATCTTTAACACCTTTTTCTCGTGCAAATTTTTCGGTGTTTCGCTTCACTTTTCCGCGTACAAATCCAGGAATTTTGTTTAATTCTGCTAATCCTTCTTTTGTCCAACCTAAGTCTGATTCGGCGGATATTCCTTTGGTAATTACTTCTTTGGTATCGTGTCCACCAAATATTTCTAATAAGTGGTCTTCCATTCCCAAAGTGAAGGAATTATATACTAAGTCGGCGATTTGGTTGGTTCCTTCGTAACCCATGAAGGGTTTATATCCGATAGGGAAATTCTGAATGTGAATCGGTGCAGCGATTACTCCACAAGGAATATTTAAACGCTTACCTACATGACGCTCCATTTGAGTACCGAAAATTGCTGAAGGTTCAACTCTGGCGATCGCATCTCCAATTGCTCCGTGGTCATCGGTAATCAGTACTTCATCGCAATACTCGCTAACCTGCTCTCGGAACCAGTCTTGGTCGTATTTACAGTAAGTTCCAGCCCAAACTACATGAATCCCCATTTCCCTAGCTAATATCTTGGTAATCGCAGCAGCATGAGTGTTATCACCAAATACAACAGCTTTTTTACCAGTCAAATTCTGACAGTCAATCGAACGAGAGAACCAAGCAGCTTGAGATACATGTAAAGTTTGCTCGTTGATAAATTCTTCGTAATCAACTTCGGCACCTTGTTGATTAACAACCTGCTGAATTTTACGGATACAGCGAGCATTTTCTACTACTCCCATTGGAGCAATATCAATGTAAGGCATTCCGAATTCGGCTTCTAAATACTTGGCTGAAAGTACCCCAAGTTCGCGATATGGAACCAAGTTAAACCAAGCTTTGGGTAAATTTTTCAACTCGTGAACCGAAGCACCTTCCGGTATAACCGCGTTAATTTCAATTCCCAAATCGTTCATTAATTTCTTCAACTCGGTACAGTCATGTAAATTATGAAAACCGAGAGTTGAAATACCAATGATATTTACAGAAGGTTTTTCAGTCTTACCCTCTGGAAGTTCGCCTTTTTTACGAGCTTTTTCAATATAGAATTTAACAACTTGCTGCAAAGTTCTGTCAGCAGCTTCCAATTCGTTAACCCGATAATGGTTAACATCAGCCAGCATTACATCACCTTTGGTATCCATGCTTGCTCTTTCGACAAAATTCTCTAAATCTTCCTGGAGAATGCTGGAAGTGCAAGTGGGAGTCAATATGATTAAATCGGGATTTTCTTCAGAATCCTTGCGAGTAATGTTATCAACAACCTTTTCTTGAGAACCACGAGCAAGAACATTACGGTCAACAACACTAGCAGTCACCGGAGTAAAATTGCGTTCCCGCTCCAACATCGAACGCATCACATTAAAATAATCATCACCGAGAGGAGCGTGCATAATCGCGTGAACGTTCTTAAAAGAACTGGCAACCCGCAAAGTACCAATATGAGCGGGACCAGCATACATCCAGTAAGCTAATTTCATGAAAAATGTTCTCCGTTTTATAGAACTAAAGTTGTCCGAAAATTGGACTATAAATGCTTTAATTTATTAACGTTTTCAATTGTCGCAAAATAACTAGTTATGAAACAGAGAAGTTAATAGAAGTTGATTTAACGGTTAATTTTTCTAACAATTCAATTTTTTTCAAGCAATTTATAAGTTAAGTAACGTTTTTATTAATAATTTTAAATTAAAGCAAATATTATTGTAGGGTGTGCTATGACTCTACTATCTTGGATAATAAATTACCATTTTGAAAATGCCGTAACGCACCATTTTCCGAATTAATAATATTAAACCACAGAGACGCAGAGAAGGCAGAGAAAAGAGATTTTATCGGAATTTTGCGTAAATTTACAGATTATGCTGTGAGTTAAAATCTTAGAATCTTACAGCTAAAAATTAAAAATAAATATATGTCAGTTCTCACTGATTCTCTTAACCGAATCATGCAATGGTTAGAGGAAAATAGACCAGATTATGCAGAGTCATTTTTACCAGGTTTAAGTGATGAAGAAATTCGGGAGAAATTAAGCAATGTTGAATTAGAATTACCCGAAGAGATTTATGAATTATATCGTTGGAGAAATGGTACTCAAAATGGTGAGGACTCAAAATCTGTAATTTTCCCTTGTATGGAATATATGTCTTTAGATGAAGCTCTTGAATATTATGATGATTTTGTAGAGAATACTATAGATGTTTTCGATGAACAAGATTTCCAAGGGATTTTTGAATTATTAGATACAAAGCAGATTAATCAATACGGTGATAAAAAATATCTGTTCCCATTTTATCGTTCTAATTGTGATTTTTTAGCTATTTTTCTAAGTAAAGAAAGACAATATTATTCACCAATTATCAATATAGATGACGTATTAGAATTAAGTTTTATCTACCGAAATCTAACATCAATGATGCAAACTCTTGCTGAATACTTAGAAACAGGTACCCATTATTTGGATGAACAGCAAGAATATTATTTGAATGGGAATGAAGAGAAAATGGAACCAATTTTTAAGAAATATAATCCGGGACTCGAATTGATTGGTTGATACCAAAATTGGATGTTATGTAATACTCCGCAGCCCTCACCCTGGAAGGGTGGGGCTACAATTACAAAGCCCACCTGCGTGGGCTATAGATTTTAGTCCGTGAAGACGGACTTTGTAAATGTAGCCGCACCCTTTAGGGTGTCGGTGATGAGACGAGATTATACTCCGTTCCAATTACCTCAATTAAGCAGCAACCAACCTTCTCAAAGATTCAGCCCGACGTTTAGCTACAGCATTTTTCTTGTCTAGCTCTAATGCTTTTTCGTAATTTTCCAAAGCTTGAGCATTTAACTTTTTACGCTCGTAAGCGTGACCTAAGTTATTAAGTGCTGTAACGTATTCTGGTTGTCTTTTCAATGCTTCTTTATAGTTACGAATTGCTAAGTCGTACTGTTCTTGAGCAAAGTAGGCATAACCTAAACCGTTGTAAGTTAAGGTGACGAAACTTTCTATTTGAGCGTCTTTTTCTTCTTCTTCTAATGCTTCTGCTGATTTGATTGCTTTTTGAAATAAATTAACTGCTTGATTAAACAGTTTTTTCTGAGAATAGATACTACCTAATTGATAATATTCTGCAACCGAACCGGATTCTTTTTTCAGTTTAGAGCGCAATTTAGAAAAAGAACCTTCTAGCTTGCGAGATTTAAATATTTCGCGAAAAACAGCTATAACTGCAACGAACAGCAAGCCTACGAAAATAGATAGATAAATTACTGCTAAATCGGTATTCATATCAGTTAACAGTTAACAGTGAGTAGTGACCAGTAATCAGTTATTGTAAGTTAATTATTAGGATACTTGAATTAATCGTAAGAAAAAATTACGAATTGCTAACGGTTTTTCTATTTGTATTGAAACTAAAATTTTAAACCAGTATTAGAAACCCAAAATAACCAACCAGCTAAAAAATACTGATAACTGTTAACTGTTCACTGATAACTGATAACTGTTCGCTGGTAAACCCCAATATTCAGCGCGTTGTTTCAACCAACCTTCTTCTATATAATTGGCGATTAATTGGCTTACTTGTCGTCTTAGTTCGTCGTGTTGTAATCCTTTTGGTATTACTACTGACAAGGGTTGTGTTGATATTTTGGTTGGTAGTAGACGATATTGAGAATTTTGTTTTACCCAGTTACTAAGGCTGGTTATATCGGCTGCGAAAGCTGATACTTGGTTGTTATCGATGAGTCTTTGTCCTTCTAAGTAGGATTCAACTCCTATTAATTCTGCTTTAGGGAGATAATATTTAAGTGCAGCTATGGTGCTGGAGTTTTTCAGGATGGCTATTTTACTGTTTTGTAAGTCAGTTAGCTTTTGAAATGATGTGTCTTTTGTGGCTATGATTCCGCCATCTAAGTAGTAAGGAATGCTGAAGTTTACGATGCGCTCTCGTGAAGGAGTTGCTGTTACTTTGGCAATTGCTATATCAACTTCACCTTTTGTAACTGCTTTGAGTCGCTGTAAGTTGGTTACGGGTTTTAATTTAATTAATTTATCTAATTTATCGGAATCACCTGCGTCTGGCTTACCTAGTAGGTCTTTCGCTAATCTTTGTGCTAGTTCGATTTCTAATCCTTGTAAATTCCCGCTTTCATCTCGAAATGCTAAGGGTGGAAAATTATCTTTGACTGCAACAGTAATATAGCCGCGTTCTTGAATTTCTTTTAACGGTGCTGCAAATACTGGAAATGTTCCAGCATTGAGGAATAAAAAGGTTAAACATAGAAAAATTGCAGCGGTTAGTAGGGTATGTAACTTGCGCTGCGGATTGTATTGGTAATTATTTCGGTAAATCAACCGCAATTTTAACGAATCAATCATTATTTGCAACACTAGTTACACCAATTCTATTTTGGATTTTAGATTTTATATTTTAGATTTTTGAGACACTACGTTGCCAAGTTTTCATTGATTATAGTAGGTGTTTTGGATTTTGGATTAAATTTATGGAGACAATCCAAAATCCGTTAGCGCAGCGTGTCCGTAAGGACATAATCCAAAATCCAAAACCTTATTTCGCTTGACCGGCCATTTCGGCAACTTTGGTAAAACCATCAGGGTCTAAAACTGCCATTTGAGCCAACATTTTACGATTAATTTCGATGTTGGATTTTTTCAAGTTACCCATGAATTTGCTGTAGCTCATACCGTGTTGACGACAAGCAGCGTTGATACGAGCAATCCACAGACGGCGAAAATCACGCTTACGTTTTTTGCGATCGCGATAAGCGTAACGCAGCGCTTTCATTACCTGTTGGTTAGCGGTTCTAAATAAAGTAGAGTGAGAACCACGATAGCCTTTAGCTAGTTTAAGGATTTTTTTGCGGCGTTTGCGAGCAACATTACCGCGCTTTACTCTTGGCATGGTTTAATAATTTCCTTTGAATTTGACAATTATTTTCCGAAGTTTACTTTCTTGGTAGATATGGAAGCATACCGCGTACATTATCTTCATCGCGCTCGTTAACGAGTACAGCTTTAGAAAATTTACGCTTTTTGTCGGTAGTCTTCTTTTCTAGAATGTGGTTTTTGAAAGCCTTGCGACGAACGATTTTACCCGTACCAGTAGCACGAAACCGTTTAGCAGCAGCCTTACGAGATTTTAGCTTAGGCATTTTTTTATGTTTCTACACATAGACACAATCCCATATTATAGTTCGTAATCAGAGCTATAGCTGAACTAAGTTATTAATTCATGGATGAGATAGAGATTGTGGATTATAACCCAAATTGGGCGAATATGTTTGAACGTGAAGCGGAAGCTATTCGTGGAGTGGTGAAAAAAGATTTAATTGTAGAAATTCAGCATATTGGCTCGACTGCGGTACCGGGATTAGCTGCGAAACCAGTTATTGATATTATGATTGGGTTGCGCGATTTATCAGATGGGAAAAAAATTATTCAACCCCTTAAAGAATTGGGATATGTATATTGGGCTGATAATCCTGATGATAAAAAGATGTTTTTTGTCAAAGGAATGCCACCATACGGGGAAAAACGTACCCATCACGTTCATATGGTAGAAATTGATGGAGAATTTTGGCAGCGTCGATTATTTAGAGATTATTTAAGAATAAATCCACAAGAAGCTTCGAGATATGAAAAATTAAAGCGGGATTTAGCAGTTAGATTTCGTGACGATAGAGAAGCTTACACAGAGGGAAAAAGCGATTACGTCGCGGAAGTCATGGAAAAAGCACGACGGGAATTTCAAAATAATTAAGAAGATAATAGCTAACTGTTTTTCGCGATAGATTAAAAATGTCAACTATTATCAGCATTAACTGTGTCCAAAGATGAGCCTCCAGTACACCTACATCTATTAGAAAGCTTTAATGCTGGCTGGGATGGTTTGAATCTCATCTATGAAATAGAACCGCGTAATGAAGCGCCTGAAATGGACTTTGGTCAGCATTTTATCATTATTGCTCGCGGTGATTTTCGTGCTAGCTATATGCTTAACGGAAGCTGGCACGAAGTTGATTATACAAAAGGTGATATTGCGATTATTCCCGCTAGTCACGGTTTTCCAAAGACGCAAATTGACCGAGAAGTACCCTTAGTAGAATTATTTATAGACCCTCAGCTTATTACTCGTACTGCTTGTGAATTAGGGAATGTAGATAATATTGAGTTAGTACCGCAGTGGCATATACGCGACCCTTTAATTGAGAATATTGGGTTGGCATTAGTAACAGAATTAGAATCAAACCGCGCAGAAAGTAAGTTATATGCAGAATTAATGGCTACGTCGCTTTCAGTGCATTTGCTTACTAGGTATTCATCTCGTCAACCGCAAATTAAACAATATACCGATGGATTATCCAACTATAAATTAAAAGAAGTAATCGACTATATTCAGGAAAATTTAGATAAAAAACTCACTCAAGCAGAATTAAGCAGGGTGGTTTGTATGAGTCCCCATTATTTTGCAACTTTGTTTAAGCAATCAATGGGAATGACACCCTATCAATATGTAATGAAATCTCGAATTGAAAAAGCAAAGCAGTTGTTATTGAAGAGAGATTTAACAATAGTAGAAGTTTGCGGAGAAGTTGGTTTTCAGAATCAAAGCCATTTTACAAGAGTTTTTCGGCAATATACTAACGTGACTCCGAAGAAGTTTCGGGAAGGAATGAGTTAAGAGTTATTTTAGATTTTGGATTTTGGATTTTGGATTTTAGATTTTGGATTATTTCCTTATCCCCTCAATTACCGATTACCAATTCCCAATTCGAGAACATTAGAACAAATTTCGGAAAATTAGACAAGACTTTGATGGGGATGATTTTTTAAGCTGAGTTCATATCAATAATTTGTTGAATATGAACTGAGCATGATGGATACTAAATTCCCGCTGCAAGAATGGCGGATTGTGGGTTTTTCGGCTTTGCTGATAGGTGAGATTTGCTGCTGGGAGAAGAAAATAAAAATTAGTTTAAACAATTAATTATGAACGAAAATCTAATTCCAATATCAACGCTTTTTATCGGAGTAAACGGTTTTATTGCCTTTATACTTTCTTATATTGTGGCAATAGAACGTACAAAAACAAGAGTTTGGCATGGTGAATCAAAGGAAGATATAACCGTACAACCCGATTATTTAGAAAATCCCAATGCATGGGCGGCTTTTATCGAGAATCTAACTCAAAAGCTGGTTGAAACTAAAACAAAAGATGATGGTATTTTACAGCGCAAAGTTCGCGCTCATAGTAATTTTACAGAATACGTACCGTTAGCATTACTGTTGATTGTTGCTTTGGAATTAATGAATGCAGCGTCTGTTTTAATATGGATTTTAGCAAGCTGTTTAACAATAGCTAGAATCGCTCACCCATGGGGTTTAATTAAAGTATATGGTCCTTCTCCCGGTAGAGCTTTTGGTTTTTTTCTAACCTGGTTTGTTTATTTAATCGGTTCTGGTGCTTGTCTTTTTTATGGTATTAAGAGTTTGATTTAAGTTAACTTTCAGAGATTTTCATATTTTCAATTTATTAAATATGAGTTTATCAAAATTTTACACAATTACCGTAAATATAAACTGATTTTAAAGCTTGTTTAATCAGAATTAATATGGTATCAGTACAATTACTGATTTCGTCTAATTTCATGAATCGCAAATTAATAACGGGCTTTATTCTACCTTTCTTATTCTCTACAGCATTACCTGCTGCGGCTAATCAGTCTCAGTTGTTGGACAAAAATACAGCTTTACAAACTATTGCTGCACGGGTCTTAAATGATA
>ERZ1740068.871-NODE-871-length-11568-cov-9.439851_pt1 | contig 11568 bp, 14 predicted proteins | sample MGYA00581735_ERZ1740068 | MGnify/ENA primary metagenome ERZ1740068 (study PRJEB43018, sample SAMN04849740) | marine metagenome | isolation source: floating plastic debris | place: Pacific Ocean | collected 2008-08-30 | study: EMG produced TPA metagenomics assembly... | reverse complement strand
TAAATGACTGATTAGACAATAGACTTTAGATGCCAGATGTTAGACTTTTGCTAAGGAGTGATTATTGATGCGTAATGTCATAATTGACAGATGTAGTTTGGCCAAAAAATGTAGCTGAAAGAGTTTACACATCTGAAGTGAACCAAAATATAGATGCATTTGAATCTGGTTAGCCATGACCTTCGGAGCTCCTTGCTACCCCTCCTCCAGCTTAAAATCTTCGTAACAATCAAAGCAGTGGTATTCTGTCTTATAAGCTACGATGGGAAGGCCAATCAGAAGAATCAAAAACCCAACCACTGAGGCCGGCTTTTTGCTTTTGCTCACGTTATCCGATTGGCAATGAGGACAAATGGGAGCTATTTCGTTTTTTTGAGCCATGGTTTTATCAGAAGTTTGTTTTTAAGGGGTTTTCAAATGGTTGCTATTTACTCACAGTGCCTGTGATAAGCGCAAGCAACACTCCCACCACCACTGCAGTCAAAATAACAGCCAGCAAAATAAAGCCTCTCATGACTACGGGCAGCTTCTTCAGGACGGGAATCTCATTGGTTCGCCGGTCTATCCACCTGATATAGGCAGGTTCTTCCTGCTCGGCCACCACTCCTGTCACACCTGCTTCCTGTAAAATATCCATGGCGGAGGCTACATCCGGCTCTCTTACCTGTAGCTTAATGCCGCCAATCGCATTGATGTAACTATGCATTTGTACAGTAAGCTCGTCTTTCAAAAAAACAGCGATCCCCTCTGATTCCAGTTTGGACTTGAAAATCTGTGCTTCGTGGGGAAATTGAAATGTGGCAATGGTAATGAATGAGTACATTTTCTTAGACTTTAGACGCTAGATTTTAAACTTTAGATTAGATCGGGTCACGTAGATCGGATAGCGCAGATCGAGTCGCTGGCCTGATACTAATATAACAGGTTGTCAATGATTGGTAGACGCAAGGCATCGTTTTATTACATATCCATCCAAGAAAACCGCAAAAAATACATCGCAAGTCCCGTCACTTTGGGAAGATTTGCCAGCTCACTCCCATTGGATGCTGTCAAAAAGGACACTGGCCTCTTCACTTAGCAGCTGATTGTCGTTCCCGGTATGTTTTATAATTACATAAGCATTGGTCAACTGATTGAGTTGTGGGAGACGATCTGAGAAAGTGACTCTGAAGATTCCCGGTTCATCTGGAGGATAAAGACTAAAAGAACCTACTTTTTCTGTCCCGTCTGGGTGTTCAATACTCACCGTAAATGTCATCGGCTCCAATCTGGGATTGGTCACACTTTTGACAGAAACGACCATGATTTGATAGGGCTCCTCCCAGAGTATGGGACTGAAATAGCTGCGAATAAAAGGCTTGTTGCGGTTTATGGTCAGGCTATCAGACTCGGGACCATCTCCACATAAGGTAACAGGCGCCTTAGCATAAGCCATCTGTCTCATACCATCACTCCTGCAGGAGAGGCAATGAAAAAGCGCAATCAACGCTAAAGCACCTATTACTTTATAATCTTTCATTAGTTCATATTCAACATTTCGGTAGCAACTTCTACAACGTTGACCTCAATGGCTTTAACGGGTAATTCAATCTGTGCGTTTGATTCCTGGTCTGTTGAAACAGCCACCAACGATACAGCGACGTCGTCGTCACCACTCAATTCACCAAGGGATTTCAACCTCTGAAGCGTCTCCGTAATATCCACCTGGAAATTTACAGTCTCAGGAGCAGCATTTCTACTATGCCTGAAGAAATAGAAGCTACCCGCATAGTGTGGATCGCTCGTAGACGTTTTTGGACTGGCATCTGCTTTATTGATGAAAACCCGCAGGAAAGCACTGGCATCATCCGGTTCCTGCACGCCGTTGAGCTTCATCAGTACCCGTTCACTGTCACTACTAATCGCCCTGCTGATAGGACTTAGCTTTGCCGCTACCGTTTTCCCTTCCGTACTAAAAGTCATTGCCGTATCGGCCAGGGTGAGCCGTTCCTTCACATTCAACTTAATGGGCGCGCCTTTGCTCACCACCGATTTGACAGACTCAAAAGCCGCTTCATCATTGTCCACAATGGCCTGGTTATCTGCTATTGGCTGGCAAGAAAAGTCTGATGCATAGCGGTAATTCAAAAGGGGCAGTAAGACCGATACTGCGGTGGTCATCTGCGCAGGATTTCCGCTACCGTCAACGAACATCCCTGAGTAATTAAAATTGGTCCATGTGGTATCATTGGTGTTTTGATGATTGCGTAGCACATTCCACTCATACCAGCAAACATCTACCATGCAGTGGTGCGACCAGAAAATTGGGTCTAGTGGAGACATAAATGTGGCCATGTCACCTCGAACAAAAGTACCGTGAATGTAGTTGTGCGGAGTACCTTCTATCTGACCATATTGCCGTGAACCACCTGGGCGCAGCGAGTTTGCATTGCCTCCGGCAAAGACTCCAAAGTTTGGCTGATTGAGGTAGCCATCTACTAAGCCCAATCCCACATCTGAAGGAGATGCTACACTGGTGGGTGTACATACTCTGGTGGAGTTATTCAATGGGTTTCCTGCTCCCCAGAATTGCGCAGGCAACCGAGGCTCAATACACCAACTCCAGAAGGGTAGTCCAAATGAAGTTTCACCGGTGAGCTGCTGACAGATTTGCTCAAAGTAATACAAATACACTCTGTGCCAGGGGAAGAAAAACCAGTTTCCGTGAGGGCAAAAATTCTGATGAATCTCCGCTTGCCGGGTCCAGTTCCTGGGATCTGAATTGGGCAACGCCTTCATGGCACTTACCGCCGCCTTGTAGATTTCAAGCTGTGCGTTGACCAAATCATTGTCTTGAATACATCGCCTGACAGGCCTTTCGCGAATAGAGTCCATCACTTCTTCACAACCTCCCAAAAACATGGGTGCTGCCAGAGAGGCAAGGCCGAGCATAGAAGCATCTTTGATAAAGTCTCTTCTTGTCGTTTTTTTCATTAGTTTATCTTGATTGGTAATGAAGAATAAAATAACGTGTAAACGATAGAAATCAAAATTTAATAGTAATTAATATTCAATTACCATTCATTAACGCCAGCCAAATTTAACTTTGCACCGCAATTCAAAAGATCTTTCGGAAGCAACAAGTTGGTAAATTATACTTTACAGTCTACAGAATCCAAAAGGAACAGATTGCAACCATCACTACCGGGAGAAGGCCCCGCCAAGTCAAACCGTATCAGTCATTCGCGTTGCTTCAAAGACAGTCCGGCAAATAGCCCTGAAACCCTCTTATCATCAAAATAGGGAATCACCAGAAGAATATGCCAGATTACTCCAATGATCAAATAGGTAACAATTAAGTAAAAAGGCACCTTGTATACATAAGGACCGGCGAAGATATTGAATGACATTAAAAACCACATGATAAATCCTCCATAACCAATCAAAAGTGTCTGTATAACAAGAATGGCCCTATGAAACACACTCTTTTTCAGCCCCCAAATAGTCGATTCCATGATTAGTAGTACGGGATAAAACATCGTCAAAAGACATAAAGTCACAACGGAAAAATCACCATCGAGGTAGTCCAAAAGCTGATCTTCCTGCGTGGTCTTACTTTCCGGCTCCAGGAACTCAATGTAGGGTACGTAAAAGAATGTAACGATTACACACAAGATTAAGAGTAATGAGATAACGCCTGATTTTTTCATGATAAGAAACTACTTTTCACCAACCAAACATTAAAACGCCATAGTGCCTGAACCTGGATACCCAAAAGAGCTTCCAGAATCCTTCATTTTCATATAAACTCAGTTGCTTGAGTCGTTCTTTGTCTGCCAGTGGTCTGAAAACCAGTGTATAAAGTAAGATGAAGGCAGCAAATAAACCTATGTGGATCATTTCATAAATGTAAAGCCCCAGTATGCTTAACAAAGGTGTCAATGTGACAAGATGATAATTCAATAATTTCCCCATGTGTGATTACGTAGTTTTAGTTTCAGGAAAAATGCTAAGTGAAGTAGTCGGTCAATATCTAAAGTGTTTTTTAACCAGGAGATTTTACGGGTAATCACTTATCTATGTTCCCACTTTTAATTCAAATTTTCAAAGGATTTATTACATTTTGAACAATCCCTAAGTTGTTACTCGCCCTGATACTCAAACTTTCCATCATTGAATTTGAGAACCGCCGTACGTAGCAATTCATCTACTTCGGTTTCGAAATTGGGTTGTTTAATGGCTAGCTGGATGTCTTTTCCCCGTTGTGGAAGACTCATTTTAAAGCTGGTCGCCAATGCAATCTCATCGCCTTCAAAAATTTGACTGAGGAGTTTCGTCGCTTGTAATTCTGAGCCAGACACTGCCCGGCCATCCTTCGTTAATCCAGCCAGATCTCCCACATCAAAGGCCTCCCATTTATCTCCGGCAAAGGCGTGATCAAACTTAAGGCTGATTACATGCTTTACTGTCTGATACTCCAAATTTCATGGATGGGATTTCCTTTGCTGGACAAACCGGAATGGTGCCACTTGCCATCGATCAATTCATAGTTGAATTGTAGGCTAAGGCCTGCCTTGGAGTCGTCTCTGGAGAAAAATGCTATGTTTTCTGTATACTCGCCATTTTCAGTGGTGTAGGTACCACCTCCTGTGCCTTTAAACTCCTTGGTCTCTGTGTTGTAGGCGATCCACTGAAATCGCGTTCCGGAGAGGATTTTCATGGTCTTCCGGGGTCTGTTGGTATCTCTGGACTGTACCTCGCCGTCTCTTACCCTCCCAGACATCAGCCAGGCACCCTGTAGCTTTCCAGGCGCACCATTGTCAATGCGTTTCCACTTTTTTGCCTTGTCTAGAATCTCAATCTCGTTTTCTGTCACCTTCACTTTGAAGCTGACCTCCGTCCCTACCAGGTCGGGATTATCAGTATGGAATTCTACTTTTTCTGTCATCATATCTCCTTCCAGGCGCCAGGTCCCTCCGTTGGTACTGATAAACTTTCCTGTTGTGGCATGGTAGGTGGTAGCCACCTGATAGCCATCGGCGAATATGACGACGTTACGTACCTCATCTCCCTGCTCATTGGCAGAGATGTTCTCCCATGCGCCAATGATCCCCTGGCCATAAGTAAAAAATGAAAAACATGAAAAAGCGATGAATAGGGCGATTCTTTTCATAGGTCTGCTGTTTTCAATAGGAACTCAAAATACAGAATTTGATACTAAGATACAGCTTTACAGTAGCTTACCTTACATTCCTTTGCAACTAATCAAAACCTTTCCAATACCTCGTAGGCCTGTTCTTTCTTACCCCCGGTCGCTTCAATACTATCCAGGTAGGCAATGATTGCATCGGGGTCGATTTTAGCAACCTGCTCCTTTTCATATACCTCAGCAAACCGATCAATGAGGTGTGCCTGAATATGGGCGATGATCTTCACCAGGTCTTTGCAGTAAACGGACGGGTTGTTGAAGCCTTTAGCCTGACTGTATCGATGCACCAGGCGTCCCCCTTTGCAAATGTCTTTGATAGGGCACTTTTGGCATTTCTCACTTAGTTGGTTGACACCATCTTTGAAATACAATGCACCAAGACTGGTATCCATGATATCGGCAAATTCATTCTGGCGGATATTGAGGTGATTTTTGGTGAAAGCATCGCCACAGGCTTTCATGGAATCTATCACTTCTAACTTTCCGTCCGTTTCTACCACCAGAGAAGTCACTTCTATCTGCTCCACTGCTGTTCTCCCCAGCAGGAGGTTGATCATTCCTGAGAAGAATGGGATGAAGCGTTTGGTGGTATCCTGCGACCACCTGTCAAATAGCGCTATCAACCAGTCGGCAGTAGGGGTTTCATTGTTACCGGCATCATAGGGATAATTGTCGTGGGTATAGTCGGTGATCAGGTAATTGATGGAAGAAGCGCCCAGCTCTGAAAATGCTTCGTAGTTCTTGCTGACAGGTTCTCGGACATTGATGACCGTCACCAGGTTAAGATAGCCCAACTCCTCTTTCAGCAGTTTTGCTCCTCTGATGACACGGTCATAACTACCATTGCCAGCATGGTCTTTGCGGTACATGTCATGAGCTTCCCGGGAACCGTCGATACTTAGCCCCACATGGACGCTGTACTTTTTAAAAATACTGCACCATTCTTTGTTGATCAGCACCCCGTTGGTCTGAATTCTAAAACCTATTTTCACTCCTGGTAAAGAGGCTTGCATGGCCAATACCTTTTCGCAGAAGTCTACAAAAAATTCAGGACTTGCCAACAACGGTTCGCCACCGTGAAACAAGAAGGAGAAATATTTTTTGTCGTATTGGAGAATGTAATTCCGTGTTCTGAGCAGGATGGCATCTACTGTATCTTCGCTCATGAATTTAGGCTGGAGTTTATAAGTCTCATCACCCAGATTATACATGAAACAGTAGGAACAATTGAGATTACACCTGCTGGCAATCTTGACAACCAAAGCATTAAAATCCATGATAGCTTTATTTAGGTAAAAGAATAAGGTGGCTGTTGACAGCCACCTTAGCATTAATTAGCATCTTATCTGGCACGTACACATCTGTTGAGTACATTGTCCCAAACGTATCCTTCCTGGCATCTTGCAGGCTGCAGCTTATGTGGCTTTTCCTCGAGCTCATCTCCGCCTCCGCCGCCGCCACCGCCGCCGGTTGGGTAATAAGGTACATCAGGAACATAAGCTAATCCTCCTCTTAATTGACCCATTTGGTCTTCATCCAGCCCTAAAAAAGCATTGAAGCTGTTTTTGGTGAGTATGAATTTCTCTTTCATATCTAAAAAGTTTCTCTTTCCCTACTCTGTTTATAATTAGGCTTTTCGGGAGACGCCCCCTACCCGACAAGTACTGTAGAAAATCGTTGGACGATAATGAAGATTGCGCGCTTAGTTATCACATCGACCCGTAGCGTCAAATCAAGCTTGACGCTGGTGTCTCGGTCGGGTATAGAAGGGAAGTTATTGAAGAATCAATCGAAAGGAAACCCTCAACTTTGATTCGTGGCAGTATAGCCTAGATTCGTAGGGGTTTTACCCAAAAGCGTTGACTGATGACATATCATTGCATGAGCTGGGTCATGAACTGCTTCTTTCGCCTCACAGACACCGGTATTTTTTGGTCATTATGGAGGATGCAGTAACCATCTTTCTGATACCTGTTGACATAGTCAAGGTTGACAATAAAAGACTGATGCGTCCTGACAAACTTCTTGGTCGGGAATTCGCTTTCGAAGTCTTTGAGTGGCTTCGACGAGAGAAAAGACTGGCCATTGGACAGGAAAAATGTGGTGTAACCATTGTCTGATTCACAGAACATGAGTTCCTGAAAATGGATAACCTGGATGCAATCGTTGAAACTCAGGAACAACTTTTCTCTATGAACAGTATCAACTGCTGGTGGATGACCGGCCTGATAACTTGCGACTACTTTATCGATGGCTTCTTCCAGATCTTCCGGGACCACGGGCTTGAGGATATAGTCTACAGCGCCCTGTTTGATCGCTTTGATGGCAAAATTGTCATGAGCGGTAATGAAGATAATCTGGAAATCAAATTCGGTGGTTTGCTCCAGGTAATTGAAAGCATCACCATCAGGTAAGTGAATATCCAGTAAAACCAGATCAGGGTGAAGCGATCTTGTCAAGGCGACTGCTTCTTCCACAGTCCCCGACTCACCCACTACCTCGATGTCTTTCTGCAATTCATGGAGTAGTGCCAGCAGCCCTTTGCGCGTATAAAATTCATCCTCAACCAATAGTACTTTCATCGTCAGTCTGGGTTTTGTAGGGTAATCTGATGGTCACTTGTGTGCCCGTTTGATGACCATCACCTCTGTCGGAGATGATGATTCCCAAATCTATGTTAAATTCTCTTCCCAGCAAGGTAAGCCGTTCTCTGATCAGGTTGGTTGATATGGAGGTAGTTTGCCGGTCACTCTTTTGCTGATGCATGTGGACACCCATGCCATTGTCCGTAATCTGGCAGGTGAGACAGTGGTGGTCACTGCGAAGGGCAATCTCAATTTTTTGGTGCTCGCACAATTCGCAGAAACCGTGCTTAATGGCATTTTCCACAAAGGGCTGGACCAGCATAGGCGGAATCAGCAGTACCTGTGAGTCCACTTGTTCCGGCACGCAGATTTGATACTGAAATGGTACTCTTCTTGCAATATTCTGGACGATCATATATTGTTCAATTGCTGCCAGTTCCTTAGAAAGCGGCACCATCGTTTGCATGGAATTCTCAAGAGAAAGTCTGAGCAAGCCGGAAAACTTTGATAAATACCTGATGGACTTGTCATATTCTTTGTTCAAAATGATCCCCTGCAAAACGGAAAGCGAGTTAAACATGAAGTGCGGTGTCATCTGCGAGCGCAACAACTTTTGTTCGGTAAGGACATTTCTGGTCTTGAGCTGCAGGCTTCGCACATTGTTGTTCATGAAAATAAACAGCAAAACGAGTATCAATGCCATGATGCCGATGACGAGCCACAGCTTTTGATTGGTAACAGAAGCCAGTCGCTCCCTGGTTTTCTCATTCTCCAGGATCAACTGTTCTTCCTTCAACTGAGCCGACAATTGCTCCTCTTTATACTGATATTCCATTTCCAGACTGATGATCTTCCTGGTAGTCTCCAGGTTCATGACGCTGTCTGTGTAGCGTTGGAAAAGTATCTGCTGCTCATAAGCCTGCTGATAGCGGCCTGTTGCCGCATAGATATTTGCCAGCAACTCATGCACTTCATTTCTATGCTCTATGTTGCCGGTCTCTTCCAGCAATGTCAGGCTCTTCCATGCAAAAGACAGCGCCTTCTCATACTGCCGGGTCTTAAAATGGACCTTTCCAAGCCCCAGGTAAGCATAAAGGATTTTAGATCTGGACCTCGTTACGGTAGCCATTTCCAGGCCTCTGTACAGATAGGAGATACTCTCAGGATAATTGGCCAGCTTGATGTACAGATGTCCGGTATTATTCAATAGGGTCGTGGTGATTCCGGCTGCTTTGCGCTCTTCAGCAATTTGCAGCGCATCTTCATAGTATTCCAAAGCACGATGAAGCGAATCCATCTCCTGATAGATACTACCAATGTCATTGAGGGAATTCAACATGTTGTTATCATCATGATTCTCCTCATACAACGCATAAGCCTGATGGAGGTAATCCAGGGACTTCTCATATTGCTTCTGCTTCAGATAGACTGTACCAATGTTGTGTAGCAGCACGGGAATATACCTGGTCGCCTCATGCTTTTCTGCGATTTGCAGTGCCTCACTATACTGCTGCAGTGTCTCAGAATAGCGGCCCAGCTCGCTGTTGATTTGTCCCAGACTACTGTATGACTTGATCATGGCCACATGGGAGCCAGCCTGCATCGCCATTTCCAATATTTGGCTAAAAGACTCCTTGGCTACCTCATACTTTTCCTGCCTTTGGTTAAGGTTTGCGATAATTCCAAGCGTATTGAGCCGTCTCTCTACATGCGCTTCACCAACGCACAAACTGACCAGGTTTTCGTAATACTGAAACGCTTTCTCATATTGAAACAGGTGACGATTAATATCTCCCAGCCGCCGGAGGCAGGTCATGATACCGCTGGTATCGTTTGTGGTCTTGAAAAGGGTAAGCGCCTCAAGCATCGCATTTTCAGACTGCTCAATCTGATGAACTCTCAAAAAATAATCCCCAATCAGCGCCAGGCCTGTTGCTTGTCCATCCACATACCCCAACTGATGGGCCAACGCTGCGCCCTTGTTTGCATAGGCATAGACAGAGTCTTCACTGACTCTTTGAAATAAAATGGCCTTTTTGAGGAGTAAATCTACTTTTAGGCTATCATCAGTCGCTTGCCGGCTGAGCAAATGACTAATGCTGTCTATCCTGGAGTTTTGTGGATAACACTGTAGGCTGGCTAACCAAAAAAACATTAAAAAAACACCCGTCTTGAATTTCATGTCACTGATAAATCTTGATCATCCAAGATACGGAGTTTTTATTCTCCGTGGAACATCAAATCATCACAACATCATGGACAGGCACTGCACAATGGAAAGGGCCAATTCCCCACCTAGTGAATGGTCATCATTCATTTTCTATAAAAACAGTATTCACCATACAATGGCCATTGTGTTGTCTTTCGTTCAGAAAAAAACTTGGAATAGGTTAGGAAGAGATAGACTTACTTAGTCTAGTTCATTCAGTAAATTGGTCGCTTTCACAGCCCAGATGCTTTTGCTTTCTGCAATCTGCTGTAAAGCTTTCCGGGCGGGTTCTTCCTGCTCAGACTGCAAGTAGGCAAGCGCTGTATACCAGTCTGCATGTTCTCTTAGTGTGTCATTTGCAGAATTGGTCAAAGGCAGTAACCAGCTCAATGCTTCATTTGATTGTTTTAAACTGAGGTAACTACAGGCAATGGCCAGGTTCTCCAGTTTAGTAGCACTTGACGGGTCCGTCACCGCTTCCAATGCCACAATTGCCTCACTGTAACGCTCCTGATGATACAAACTCAAGCCTTCAGATAACTTTTGCCCGCCCGCATCTCTGCTCACCTGACTAATTGGATAAGGCTGGTAGTAAGCGACAAATAAATCATCAGCGCCTGGCTGATTGAACAATAGTATAATCGGGATGAGGATAACAGCGATGGCTGCAACTGCCCAATAAAGGAACATGGAACGGCCTTTGGCAGCAGGCTTATTGAGCATGCCAACAAATTCTTTGCGATCCTGCGCGCTGTTTTCTGTTAATAACTGCTTTTTGAGATCATTGATCAGGTAGGTTTGCTCCAGCAATTCCTTACTGGCAGTAAGCGCGGACTCGAAGGACAATCTCTCCTGATCATCCATCTCATTAGCGAGATACTTTTCTATTTGGTCAATATGTGGTGATAGTTTTTCCATTGATATAGACTGCTAGCCTGTCAACTTGTTTACTAATGTACTCCATTTTTTCATACAACGCATCTTCTTTGTACGAATAACATCTGCACTGGCATATCCGATTTCCCTGGCGATCTCCTTCATACTGAGGCGGTTCACGATAGAAAGGCGCAAAATTTCCTTACAGGTATCTCCCAATTGCTCAAATGCTTTCTTACTGCATGTCTGCAATCGTTCGGCCTCACTTTGGTTGATACTACTTTGCAAAAAGTCCTCTTGTTCTGACCCGTACAGGAAGTTCACTACATCATTTTCCTGTTCGCGTTGCTGCTTTTGTTTGGTGTAGTGAACCAAATACATATTATAACATGTAACATAAATATAGGCCTTAGGGTTGCTGATCTCTTTGATTTTCCCGGTAACGATCTTATCTCTGAAGTTCAGCACCGCATCTACAAAAATGTCCATGGCCATCTCATCACCGCAGGATGTCTGCATTTTTAACTTGGAAATGCAATAATCCTGAAAGTCTTCAAAGATGAACTTAAGCACCTGGTTATCGCCTGATCTTAATCTCTTTTGAATGATGTCAAATTCGAGATGCTTAGCCATATGTTATAAAAAGAATAAACGTCGAACAGTATAATATCTTTCTAATCATTTACACTTATCTGAGATAAATACCCTGA
>ERZ1740068.870-NODE-870-length-11583-cov-9.906749_pt1 | contig 11583 bp, 14 predicted proteins | sample MGYA00581735_ERZ1740068 | MGnify/ENA primary metagenome ERZ1740068 (study PRJEB43018, sample SAMN04849740) | marine metagenome | isolation source: floating plastic debris | place: Pacific Ocean | collected 2008-08-30 | study: EMG produced TPA metagenomics assembly... | reverse complement strand
GCAATCTGATTGGTCAATAATGATAAGTTAATCAGGGGAAGGCAATATTAACATTAACAACTTTGCGACATTGATTTGACATCAATTTGTGGCATATTATACCAACTATATCAGTGATCTACATCCAGAGAAGATCACGAGTGTCGGTATGACCAATAACAGCACCTTTTGAAAAGCTATTTGATGGAACTGTCGTATATAAAGGACTACTGCACAGAAAGCAGGCCATAACTGCTTATTTTAGACAGTCTGTTTTTGGTGGAATTTAGCGTCAGAAAACATTCTGAGAGTAAAATGAGTATGATAGGTGAAAAGAAGAGGGTTCAAATGATTATAATTCATCACCAAAGGATATCATAACTAACTATAAGATTCTATTAGGAGCGCATGAAAATGTGCTTCAGGAGTTTGCCTTCCCCTTTGACTGGATAAAGAAGGAGACAACTCTGAATTTATAATTTTTTGTTACTTTTTATTATTAAAGTAGTCTTGGTGCAGATAAAACTCTACAGAGCAGAGATGAGACAAGCCATTGACTCATAAGCACGTTGCATTGATAGTCATTGCAGCCTTTCAAAACGTACGTAAACAGCGGATTACTTTGGTAAACCAACCATGATAGCAAGTGATGATTGAGATTCAGAAATAAAAGACTTGGTTGAGAAAGGCATACCAAAATGATTTTGAAATTAAAAAAAGGTCAGCTTCAGTTCAGAGCTGACCCTCATGACAAGAAAAATGACTAAAACCATACAAAAGCAAAAGCTTGAGTCTAGTGAAATTGCATATATGTGTTACATTGAGGCAGAATGTAAAGCATTGACAATTAATATTCTGAAAATGAAGTAATAAAATTAAATTGTTATATAAATCATTATTAAAATGTGCAGGTGCCCCTCAGAATTATTTTGAGTTAAGTGGCATGTGCATGTATGTTGATTCTATATAAGGAAGCTGTGTCACTGCAACTTGTGCACTTTGAGTATACATATACATGTACATAAAATAAAGTTGACCACGGCTCAATGAGAAAACTCTCCTCAGTCCAATGACCGCATACCCAGTAAATTAGCCCTTAAAGCTGAAGCTGTGTTAATAAGTTACAATCAGAGGTTTCGTCATTAACTGTCATCGACTACCTGCCGCTGGTATGTGTGCATATTCAGTCTATGACAACATATTAGAGTCAGGTGGGCGCTGTATGGTTGATCAGCCCTCCGTTTGTGTTTGTTGTGTGGTCGTTGACTACACTTATTGACACGTCATTGCCATTCAATACAGAGTTATCCACAGCTGAAGTCTCAGTCATTTCGGTCTCTGCTTCGTTCAGTGTGTTAAGCGAGGAAAGTCGAGAGACAAGCTAAGGGAAGACAAATCAAATGAATATCCTGGATTTTAGAAAACTTGTTACACATTTTAATGCACACATTATAGAAATATTAATCCCACACAACTATTTTCATTAAACCGCCATTGCCAATTTTGTCTTTGAGCTATGATACTACATATGTTAGCTGATTCACATCATTCTTTGCATAGCTTCTCCCACCAAAGTACAAAGCGATGCATCTGCTAAACAAGAATTTTTTGTTGTGCGTTTTAGCTACCCTTAAATTTCAGAATTATCAAATTGTAACTCTACAAAGCACATAGCCAATGCCACTGACTGTAGCCTGATTTGATCTTGTGGCCAAACCAACCCAAGGTGCTTTGAGGAGGCAATACCTTCATTGTGCATGCAAGAAAATTAGCTAAGAAAATGTTGGTACTCCAAAGTTCACGCAGAATCAAATCTCCGAATTACACCGTATCGTAATTAGAGTAGTGATCTTATGAAAAGGTGACTGTGTTGGAATTAGCAAAACGACTAATTAATATTTCACATGAATCTAGTGACCCCAACACAATTACTTACATTATAAAACTTTCCTCTTTGCCTTCTCTGAAAGGAGTATTGAAGTGAAACAAAAATATTTACAGTCGTATTTACGTCTACAATATTTGAGTTCTCTGCCCATTAGGTAAGGGGACATAACTTCTGGCGGTTCACATAGCCAGTAATCCTTACTGTTCTTTTGACCCATCACTGCTTTATAAATTTGGATAATGGGATCTAGTGGCCAATCACCCTATTGAAAATCTTCTCTGTGAAGGTTACACTCAGTCATATCTTAGTGAAAGAATATGGCATGTTTATCCACTGATGTAGGGATCTAGTGTGAGCTGCCCTGATTTTCATGCGGGGATTATTTTACTCTTAGTACCGGTATGTCCTAGTACTGCTAGTACTATGTCACAACTATATGTAAAAGTCTGTAATTCATTTGTTCCAGTATGCTTAGAACCTGGTCACCTATATTTAAAGCTTCATACCTTTTCTTTGTGTGGTGAGGAGGAACCGCGTTGTTTGACACTCTTATTTCTTCGCATATCCTGTATGATTTCCTTAGGCAGTTTTATTCTTGTCTTAGCATGAGTGTAGTACAACGTGAAGTTGTTTACAACAATAGGAACTGTCAAAATTGAAGGACAAACTTATCATACCTCCAATATCCACGCTAAAAAATGTTGATTCATGGACCAATAGTTCGAGATGCGCTTGCCATGACAACATGTCTCAACTCTTACAAAGAACAAGCAAAATCAATAAAAAATATTGTGGTTCTGTTGAATTTACAGATATGAAATAATTTTACCAACAGCACCCTGAACAATGGTGTGCACTGCTTACCAGTAAAAGCAATCACCAGCACTCCTGACATGACACAAAGTGAACCAACACAGTAACCCACCATCTCTTTGGGAAACTTGTCACCATAACCTACAGTTGTCATCGTCACTAAAGCCCACCAAAATCCTGCAAAAGAGAGTGCACTGTAAGGCCGGCACAACTTCGGGTTTAGATCTGTGTCCACCTGCCTCACCTGAATTTACAGGGTCATGAAATGAAAAGCCTCGTCCCCTCATGGTTATTACCCTAAAATTACATCCATTTCACATTTCTCATCCGTTTTTAAATGTGACATGAAACCTACCTCATATTAATTTTGATTTCCCACACTTATACCCTCTAAAATTGGCAGAAATTGTTGTGAAATGTGAAATGCAAATGAGGCCTGCCCCAACTCTCATGAATTCCGGACACAGATCGAAACTCAAAGTTGTGCTGGCCTAAGAAATACACTTATTGTCATGCAGGAGTTGTCCCCTCACTGTGCATAAAGAGACAACTTTGTAATTGATATTTTTGGGCAATTCAGTTTCAAAGCTGCATCAACGTATTGCTGAATTTAGGGGAGAAGTAAACTCATTGATGTCAGAAAACTTTCAACACCAAATTCCATTATCAATATTGAGAGACATTGATTTTCTTGGAATCAAAAATAAATTATGCATGACAGGCTTAGAGTACATTTATGACCAAATGATGATTAATCAAAGTAGCTTCCAACTTAAACAATATACACCAATTATTTCGGTTATGGCAGCTTGATGACGCAATGCATAAAATGTGTCGCAATCTGTTATACCAACGAATGGATTGCTGATTGAGGTTTCATGTGCAAGATCCTGTTGCTGATGATATTATACCGTCACTAAAACTCTCATCAGTATGTGACGCTGCTCTCGAGCTATTTACAGATCTCAATATGGTGTATGAGTAATTGCGCTAGATTGAATGCTGCCAGTAACGACTGCGAGGTACAATCCCTGTTAACTGATGGTACCCTACGGCTTTCTTGTTTCTCATTTTTCAGTAATATGGATCTCCAATAAGTGTGTCAGTAGCACAAATCCTCCAAAATGCCACCAGCGCATCATTAGACAACGCAGACACACTGATGGGTATACATCTAATCACTTCTGATTCAGAACACAAGTACATGATAAATTCCACAGTACACCATTAGGCCTACCTTCCTGACTACAACATGTATCATAATAGAATCATAACAAAACACAAATGCTTAGTAGCTCACAAACCTATGAGAATAGAGGGAAAGTTCTGCGGTTCTGCATAATGTATGACACTGGCAAATATCAATACTCCAGTCATCAGATAAACCACCATGAGAAGCAGTTCTTTTGTGCTCACCTACAATTACATCATAAACGCATCTTCTAGCTAGCTTTCTGTATGAGTCTATACATAATAAATGGTGTTTTGATGTTAGAAAGAGATGCATTGATATTCCCCGAGGTATGAAATTGAGGGCAATTCCTGGTTTCATGACATAACTTTTCTATCTGTTTTCTACAATTGCCTCTCTAATCATAACACAAATTTATTCATTTGACGGAAGCAGAACCTATGGGAACAACAGAAGTTGATTGTATGTCTATTGGGACCGCAAACCATGTTAAGATTAAGGGAGTTTGATGGCTGCCGGATGGCTGTCATATCACACATAATACAGGCCTGCCATTTGAGACAGGGGGGTATTCGCCTCCAGGTCACTGCCTTGTGGAAGAGTATTAATCCATTTGTCAATCAGCAAAGCTGGTTACTAACAGATAGAAGGAATAAGAGATAATTTTTGACCCATACATGAATATTTTACAGAATGTACTGAAATAAAAATTTAGTCAACTTTGCAATTTGCGAATGTTACAGCTTACTCTTTACCTTGATAGTGTAAGCGAGTATTTTGAATGCTGAGTAGTGTTTCATCAGTTTGAAAACTCTAAGTATTCTAACCGTTCTCAGCACTGTGATGGCTTTGAAGAAATCACCAGCTTTGTCATACTGAGATGTCACATCTTCAGCGTGCTAAAACGATAAATAAATGTACCACATTTAGCAACCTGTCACACTATCAAACCAATGAAACACAGGGGTATCCTACTCATCAAACCACATGATTATTTGAAATGTCTTCAATTTCAATGGTATCCCCCAAGGCATTATTTTGGGATTCCCAGTTATAGTCCATGAAAATGAAGATGATATTGGCGCAGTAATTTTGGGAATTGCGGTCAAAAATTGCATTGCGGGAATGTGTTTGTTTAACACGTTCTTTTACCATCCCTCTGGACGGGATAGCCCAGCAAGGGAAAATATCTCATCAGATCAGCAGCTAATCAAATTTTCAAGGTCGACAAGGTCACATATGACGGGCATGAAAAAGGCAATGATCGCGGAGAGTAAAAATAGCATGCAAAAGGTAAAGAAAGGGATGTCAGGATCTAAAGCAATCATGCAAAAATTTGCAAAAGTTGACAAATATGGCAGCAAATGGATGTGCAGTACCGTATGGATTGACGCAAAATCACCAAACTGAAAAATCAAAATTGAAATATTTCTAATGCAAACATTTTAGTGCTTGTAAAACTGAACCAAAACAAAGAAAGTAAAACACTCAGAAAGCAGCCAACATACCCGAAACTATCACCAGGATGGAAAGAGCACACATTACAATCAGGATCAGTTATTGTTATTCTACTGCAACTAAAAACATGGCTTCTACGAACTACGTGCAAGTGATAATGTCATATAATATATGTACGTAGAAAGTGTAGCTGAGGCATCTTTCTAAACTCAAAACTTAGATTATCAGTTTTGCCGTTGACAAAAAGTTGAGAAAAATGCCAGCCACAGGTAATACATTACTCAGTAAGATTTCACATGTTCATGTAGTTTTTATACATAGTAAACAAAATCGTAACCAGTTTTAATTTCATGTAACTTGTAATGTTAGTAACAGCAGCCCTTCAGGTACCACTCCCATCCAAGAATTCATTTGGAAGCAACAATTGTTTTCAAAATTTGTCTGATGCTTCGGCGATAAACAGGATTCATTGTAAAAAGTTCTGGGTGAAATTTAAGAAAATCGCGATTGCGATTGTCATAGATATCTCCCTTAAAATTGATTGGCATGATAACTTTGAGGTGGTAGTTAAGATTGCCCTCTGTGGTAGACCCTTCACCAAGAAAGTCGATCAAATTTATAAAAATTTGAGCCAACAGCAGAAGATATTGTCACCCCTCTATTATGTGGAAAAGAAAACTTGTCAGAAAGTCAAGTAAAAATAAAACCAACCAAATACAATGTACTCCACAATAACTGGAAAAATTAGTGTTTTATTTTTGAACCACGATTCAGCCTGCATTTGGATTTTCCCCCCTCCCCTGAAACTTAAATATCAGACAATAATTTACAAATGTCTTTTGTGCAATTGATCAACTATACTGCTGTCTCAGTGCAGAGGGCCTAACAAGCATACAGCCTGGAAAATTTCTATAATAATTTGTTGTAGGTATTTTGAGCTTGGTAAGGGGGTGGGGCAACTCCAAATGAAGGCAGAATGGATGAGAGCTGTTAAAACATTCACTTACACTCCTTAGAGATGCCATATACATGTTAAAACTCTGCAGCAGCATCAAAACATGTGTGTATAAATAAGTGAAGGTATGAATGATAGTCAACGTACTCCGACTACAAAGCAGGTGGAGATAAAAACACCCGTGACTACCCATTACCAAACTCCTGATAGTGGGTGCCACTCACTCCATCTGATTTTTAGTCTGAGCGCGTAGACTGGCAGGTACAGGGTACTAACTGATCACAAGTTGTGTCAATTAAAAATGTGTAGCAAATGTTCAAACAAACTCTAATTTGAATATCTCAATTTTCGAATATTCATTATACATCTACTCCACTCAGCAGACATCGCAGGACTTCAATGGCTTTGTTGGTAATGCTTCTTCATGTGTGAGGAGGTGGAAAGCATGTTGTTTGAATTTTATAACCAGTTCCAGCAGTAGCTGTAATATTTACTGATCCATACTACCTATGGATGTTTGCGGCAGCATTGTGTGGGATTATGCGTCTAGTAGGCATCTACAATTGGTTAATGTGAAGCACAACTAAACCTACTTGTTGATTATAATCTAAACTAACCAACGACCGGTTAGATCCTTTCACCTAGAGACAAAAGTTCGGAGAGAATTTTTATTGTACAAAGGTGGATCAAAATTTAGGTCCTGCTAAATGAGAAGAGTCGTCCTTTTTTGATTAAATGGCGTAAAAAAGCGGTGATTACTCTGCACACAATGCCTGTTGGATAATTAGGTAGACAACTCTGGTGCCCTAGCAGTGCAGACATAGTTACACAGCATTGGTTTGCTGAAATGCCATATTATTGTTCCTGTTTGAGCAATAGACGGAGGACAGCTGGACTTATTAATTGTAAAAGTTTGACCATAGATCTACTTACTGTATGCTTGATGACAATAGATATGAGTTGTGGCACCACACAGATGACATCAATTATATTCAGTGGGCCTTTGAAGAAGGCAGCCTTTTGTGGAGCGAAAAAGAAGCGTATCGCCAGCTCAAACAGGAAATACCCCTGTATTAAATGGAAAAGAGGTTATAGCGGTTATAGAGGTGGAGTTTTTTTAGGTTGAAAAGCGCTTAGTTTCGTCCACCGAATTTAATGCAGTTTAACATTGATCGCGGTCCTCTACATATCTACATTAAATAATATAAGGTGAATGCAAACATTGGGATGTAGCTCCAGAGAGATTCATAAGTTTCAGTCTTGTCAAAGGAGTGGGATGGAGGTTCGAGGAGCCCAAACCTATATTTGTCTATCGCCGAGACATCAAATTTTGTTAGAATTCCACATGTTTAATTCCTGATAGTTTCATACTGTACTGTAAAACAGCCCGTAAACCCCAAATATTTTGGGAGCAAAAAAGATTGTTTGACGAAAATAAGACAGACTCACCAGGCAAACATCATCCAGGATGCTGAGGAAGGGATGAGGTTCTGTGTGAGGGTAGTCTTCAGGCTCGTTAATATCCGACGAGTAGTTTGTATATGTCTGATTAGTATCACAATAACAGTTACACGGCGTAAAGAGCGGCGATTGTGGATTATAGAATGGTTCAGGGTCTGGAGCCCGGGTGTATGTTGACTCAGATGAATCTTCATTGTATACGACTCGAAACAGGAAATGTGATTCAAGAATTGTCTCTAATATTGATATGATGACGAACGCCATCGATATAAACATCAGCACCTGCAATAAAGACCGGGGTAAAAAATCGCAGGTGAAAGAGGTGTCCATCAAGCTATCCAAGCAAGAAGAAAAACATTGTTGGTCTTTGATAGTAGTTGTCTTTATGGTACTGCATTCCACCGCTCCAAATCACCGTAACAATTTTACAAGGTGATTGAAAAATTCTCAAGGTATTCAAAATACTAGCTTAACTAAAACTGCATCGGCATCTACTGTATGAGCGGTTGATAAGTGGCGTTTCCAAAGCTCTTTGTTATTCAATGTACAATCTAGAAGTTTTCTTCCATTGTTACTCCGTGATAAATTCATTGGAGTTGTCTCAGGGTTGAGATTAGCCTCATAAGCATAGGCATAGCATAGTCTAGGACGATAGGCATGGGTTGGTTTAAGGGCTATTGATTTACTGGACGAGTTAGGTACCTTAGCCACATTGGACTCCCCTGGATATTCCAGATACAGCCAGCCCTGTCTCTTAAATCTCTCCCAACATGATCCTTTGTTCTTTAGAGCTTTGGCTTTCTCCAAAAATTCATATTCATCTTCACCACCAAAAGCGCCCTCCAGATCAGCTAAAGTTTCTTTGTGGCTGTGGTATTTTGCGTAGTTTCCCCAGCAGCAAGGTTCGATCTCAGCTTCAGAGAGACCCCAGAACACAAGCTCCTGAAAATTAGAAAAATAAACATATTGACGCTGCTACGGCCAACTATACGCTGCTCCGGTAAAAGTTTATTTGGTTAGTTTTAGTGGTTTCTGTTTGATAGAAATAAGGGCCAAGGTAGTGGCTATACTACAGCCCTTAACAGAATGCACGTCTATCTTTACCCTGTGTATGTGTATTGTCGAACACTTCCCAACCTCCATGTGCAGGACAACACATCAAACCTGCACAGATCAACAGCGGGATGGAATCCAAGACAGTGCCCGCACCCAAGATCAGAGGTCAATGTGCTGGCAACACACCAAACACTTTCATCGGAGCTATTAGCAGTAAGTTTATACATGTGCATTATGTAGAACAAATTGCCTCACAATTTGTACACACATGTAATGCCATTGAGGGTCTTCATTTCAGCAAGATACCAGATGCAGCGTCCTTTTTCTGTTATTAAGGTACTTCGTGTGACAAAATTCACACCACCAATGGAAACCAAGCACTTATTCTGTTAAATCATGGAGTTATACCTACCGTTTAATTACCTAACAGGGAGTTAATTTCGAAAAAATTGTTATTTGAATACGGGATAGTTCACATCAAAAATGGAACACTTCCAGCCTAGTATAATTGCTTGTGTAAGCATAATACATGTCAAAGTGCCATATTCAATATCATTGATGTATTTGTGTTTGCTGACGCCAATAATTTGTCAGCTATTTTTATTTTTTAACACATATTCAACACCTCATCTTTATGCAGCTAGTCATTTGCAGTTGCAGTAAATGTGGTATAAATCCAGTCTGACGATAACACACATTTCCTATACGCACTGCGAGGTCACAGAGTAAAAACAAATAAAGCCACACTTATTATTCATTGCTTATACATGATAAAATAATGTATTGTTATCATAAGCACCATCATTGATTTAAGGTTTTGCAAGCAAGTCTTGTTGCTTTGATTTTGAGTTTTCTCTCAATCATATTGTTACTCCCACTATACAAACAGGATTGGTACATGTATAAGAACAGAAAGGGAGAGAGAGAGAGAGGTACTTGTTAGTCTTTAATGCGTGGGAGTACAATTGAAACTGCTGTGTTCACAACTCTAGATATGCCCTGAGGCTGTTTACGTAATTTTTCTCGGAGATTTTGCAAGTGCACAGTGCATTCTTATTATCGTTTGTCGTTGTTTGTTATTCTTGCGTTTAGCGACCAAGCAATGCTGCCTCACCTATAGATTACGCTTCAACCTAAACCGATATTTTAACTCTGGCCTCAACAAAACTTGTGAACAGTAATCTCAACAAACTAGAATATAAAATTTCTAAAATTTATGCTTTGTAAACACCGAGGTGAAATTAAAGTCAAATGACTTAGAATTATATGACCAAAACTTACCCTGCAGAAAGAAAATTTTCATTGGAACTAATATTTTGCTATTTCTTTGATGACAAATTCGCTCATCATTTAATTTTTTAAAATATCTCAATAATAACATAATTGGAGCTCAAAAATCAAAATTCGCTAATATATAGTTTCTTGAATATTTTCATCCAGTAGGGTTTATCCATAAAATCAAACAGGTATGATTGTGACCAGACCACTGCAACAGTGCTAACTGCTAAGAACTCAGCAGTGGGAGTTGTTCCCTCTCAGAAAGGCGACAGACAACTCACAAGACAAAATATTAACAAAGGTTTCAAATTTATCTACATGGACTAATAAACTGCTATTAAAGGTATGTTGATCAGGCATGCTGAATAGAAATTTATTTCCGAATTTGTCATATAGCTCTTGTGCTTCAGGGTAATTTGCTTGAACTTTTACCCATATTTAAGCTCTGCTACTACAGTGCTGGGCAAACTAAGCTATCTGGATTTTCCGGAATTTTACTAGTATTCCAGAAAATCCTGATGGCTTAGTAAAACGCAAAAGGACTAGCGTACTGTGTCACACCTACAGAAACCAAGTTTTGTTAAACAATGTGTACATTACTGTTTTTATAGCAGATGCCGATGCTTTTCATCAATGATCAATATCGTGATGACCCTTAAGACGAGACATAGTGTTCACAATACATCAGTTTTCTCGCTAACAAACTTCCTAATTATATTGAACAATCCAACCCTTCACAGTCAGCTTAGCTACTCATTGTATTGCCTATGTATGAACACACTGTGGAAAATAAGAGAAATGACAAATACGTAGTATGTTGGAGTAGTAAAAAATAGAAGCTCAAAATTTCCTGGTCAATTATATATGTTGGACTATTTATGAAATTTATGTGGAAGCAATTGACAAAAGCTTAAATGCATCACATTGATTTTAGCGTCACTTTATGCATTATGGTGATTCCGCGAGGCATTGACAGCAATTGAACATTGACCAGGTGCTCGCGATCAACACCCACGCACACTCCCACTCTTTAAAACTACACTCTTCTAAAATAAGAACCTCTCCCTTTGGAATAGATTGTATGAGAGGCTCGCAGGTGATTAAAACAGCATTGTTATCAGTGCAAAATACTGCCCAGGGTTGCCCTAATTAGCGAGTTCTCAACTGCAGCTTTTGGCTTGCTGATGAGGATTTCTATCCTGAGTAATAATGAAACACAATTGCTCTCGCTTAATGCTTATGCCACAAATATAAAAGAGGGAGATAATACGATGCATATATTTGCATATATAGCCCTCCGATAATTTTAATTTTGCAAGGACTCATAAAAAACATGGCAAGATGGGCACATGCACACAAATCACACAGTGGTATTCTTTCTTAGACAGCCCCGCAATCGAGCTTGATATTTTGCTGCTGATTTAATTCACAAAACCCCAGCTGCCAAATATGTTTTGCTTTCTACCTTAACCAAAAAGAAACTTCAATCAGTCATTTTCAAGA
>ERZ1740068.869-NODE-869-length-11596-cov-10.517979_pt1 | contig 11596 bp, 6 predicted proteins | sample MGYA00581735_ERZ1740068 | MGnify/ENA primary metagenome ERZ1740068 (study PRJEB43018, sample SAMN04849740) | marine metagenome | isolation source: floating plastic debris | place: Pacific Ocean | collected 2008-08-30 | study: EMG produced TPA metagenomics assembly... | reverse complement strand
ATTATTTACAAATGTTATTACAAATATGTAATTATGTTAAATTGGACATTGAACTAAGCAATGAGATAAATATTTTAAATTTTCTCTCAAAGCTAGTAAACTGCATTTTTTTGCCTAAAAGGATTTCATTACATGTGATTATTTCAAATGGGAATGCGCATTGACTACCATTTGTTGAAGTAATACACAGTGCCACACTCATTATGTGGCCATATATTTTATCACAAAAAGGAAAGAGTGAACTCACTTTTCAGCCAGAGCAGCCGTATCAGTTTTGAATATGACAGGCTCTATGATATCCATTGCAGGATGATGCAGTCTGAACATAACATTCTTATCAAAGCCATCCAGAGCTGTGCCAACCTGAGCCACCTTATATCCCAGCAATGGTTTACTTTCTAAAGAAGCAGAGCATTTGTGGTTCTAGTGCTAATGAAAGCTATTGAGAATATGGTAATGCCTATCCATCAAAAGTATTAACCAACAAAAAACGCCATAGAAGCAGTAGACACCCGTGCTCTGCTCAGGACATTCATGTTAAGGTATGTATATATATGTATGTATGTATATTGATGACCAAAATATTAACTAGGGTAGTATACATGTATGTACATGTTTATTACAGGAGTGTCTGTTTCCCCATGGTTACTTTGCATGAAAGGACAACTACTTAATGAAAACCTCACCTATGGCTGCAGTATCTTCACTAGCGTTATATTTGTATAGAACTTTGTCTTTGAGTACAAACCAGAACCTCTTCCATTTCTTATTACTCTTATTAGCTGACATGACATGTAGATATCCACTAATGACACCCTCCTCGTCTGCATGTACCTGTAAAGCATCATGTACTAACCAATGTCATATTAGATATTTCTATAATGACATCGAGCTGCCCTGCTCTCCACTGCATGGATTTGCAGATAGAAATAACTAAAATAAGCAGTTAGACATCAATGTTATACTATACAAGAGCCATTAACCACATGAGGTCGACTAACAGGCAACAAAACAGGTGGAGCCACCTAAAGCCATATTCATTTTAGTCTTGCGCTGAACATGTGTGGTATTACACTACTAGAGTTAATGCCATGCTCACCTCTTGTAGAACAGATGGCAATGATTTCTTTGGTGTTCTGACAGTTTCTCTGTTGGCTCTGACATATAGTTTCTTTCTATCCTCCTTACTGGGAGTTCTGAGTTGCACACCGTTAGCACCGTCTCCCTCAGTGGCAGAGCCGTTAAGCTGCTCTTCTTCTTCTTCCTTACTTTTCTCCTCTGTAATTTGTGAAAAAAAGAAGATCAGAAAACTGACCTGCAGTCAGTTGGTACGTGTTGAAAACATCTCTGACTCGTTGCTCAGACAATTCATATAGCAGCATCAAGAGGTGGAGTATAGAATTGAAAAATAAATAACACTTCATTGATCAGGCCATTCGCTTATGCTTTTCTAAACTATATTCAGTTGTGCTTAAACATAAAATCTGACAAACGCGCTCAAACTTTACCAGACACAAACCTTCTAATAGCTTATCAAAGCATCTCTCACACACTCTCTTCTGTTTGTAATCTTCATACTTGAGAGGAGCTTTAAAACCTGAGCATGTACCACACACAACCTAAAATCATAGCAATGATTCAGTAGACTGTCACAAGGCAAGCCAATCACACTGTACAATATACATCAGCTACATGTATGTTACGCATTGCCAGTTGATGTGCCCATGCAACGAATAAGCAGTAGAGAAGCGGTACATAACAAGCAATGCACTGAAAACCTTCTACAATTTTGATTTTGCTATAAAAAATATTACTTATAAATTAACCTACATCAGCTTACTATAACATGCACTAATTCACACTGGTGTGTACACTAGGGAACAAACCTTGCCACAAGCCCTGCAGTGATGACGTCTGTTAAGCATAGTGAAAGCAGTACTACACATCATACACATAGTAACCCTATCATCAGGAATCCACACTGGTGCCACATCTCCTAGCTTATATTCTCTACTGCCCACATCCCCAAGACTTCGATTGTATGTACCTAAAATTACAGAATATACATATTTTCTACAAAACCTAGGGATAGAAAATAGACGATAGATATGGCATCCAAGCTTTTCAGTGACATTCACTACTTTCCAGAATAATGAACACATCAATCAGTTGTGCCAATGATGCTGTTTTCACAATTGTATGCATGTCCACAAGAGGTTACTCCTGGAGTTAAGTATGTAAGCAAACGCATAAATAGAGCTCAACTCCATCGACAACATAGGTAGCCATCTACATGGATTCAAGCTTTGTAATTTGGTATCATATACTAATACTAACCTTCACATAACCTTACTAAGTTAACAAACAATAATGAAAAAAACAAACACAAACCTTGTTTTCTTTCTTGCTCTTCTATAGTTTTTAGGAGAATATCAGTCCACTCATCACATTCTCGCGGTGTGCTGATATAATCAAAGAAATAAAGCAACATATGTCATATACAACTGATGTACACAATCTTATTATATCAACAGCTGTGTAGTAACTTCTATGTTTGCCAAGATGGTAGTATTTTATTCATGAGGATCCTCAACAACTGGACGACTGGCATGACACACTTGCACAAAAACTTTAAATAATGTAATTGTCTTTGCAGGTTGCAACTTGTCTTTGCAGATATTAACTATTATGATGAAATGTAAAGTTAACTCACAACGCTACTGAAGTGAACGATCGCTTCTTTGTTATGATTGTAAATTCTTTCTGAAAGTCTTCTCGAGTTGATTTCTTAACACTCATATTGAGAAGAGGGAGAGTTTGCTTGATTTTATAGTTTCCGCTGGCAGGCTGAGGTGTGGTGATTACTAAGTAATCATTAAACTGTCAATAAAAGACAGGCCTTTAATGCAAGTAATATGATAGCGCTACCTCAAATGATTACATCTATATGAAGGGATAGTATAGGCAATAAGATTACAGGCAGTCATCCATCGACAAGTACTACAGAACTGACAAAAACCACAATTACATTTGACATAACGTATGCCACAAACAACATACCAAAAATAAAGTTCGGGGTTGCAGTTCTTTCCGAGACTGTTTGTACATGTCACCTTTCCTCACCAACACCTAAAAACATCAATAAAATTATGAATAGTGCACAAACTCCTGTATTGCCAAATAAAATTCTGATACATCTAGAAACACAATGTCCACAATGCCATCAAGTCCTGGAAATTAAGCCAATCTCTGCAACATCGAAGGTATGTGTGTTGCGCCGTCCTAATGACTAACCAGCATCAAAGTTTATATACCATACATCATGACCACTATGTCTAGATCTATAGACTTACCCTGGACGGTTCTATGACTTTGAAATCTCCTACTAGAAGATTCTGCAACTCAAGTAGACTTTGAAGAGAATCCTACAACATCAATAAAATCTTCAGTTATTCCAATGAAAAGAAAAACGCATTGAAATCAATTTATGATAAGGGTATGGGAGTTTTCCCCTCCCTGAACAAACATGTCAGTGAGAGTATAACTCTTAATTATTATAATGACTGAATAACCCACAATTTATCATAGCCGTATTGTGCCATACTTACATTTTGTTTCATGGCCTCATTAGCATGATCAGCCACCTTGCTGACGATTTCTAAAGCAGCTAAAAATAAAATAATACATGGTAATAGAGTAAACCGGTCTGACAGGTGATATATAAAGCCAGTCACTAAGTGCCAAGTTCAAGGAGTTAGAATCTCACTCCTCGATTCATTCGCAATTCCATTTCTTCATGACTCTTTGTTCTGGCGTAACAAATCATCAATTTCCAGTGGACTATTGGGAGAATATAGCAAGGATTACTATTCTACAAGAAATATAAAAGTGAGTAGCCTTTATTTATTAAGTTTTACTTGACTGATTACTTACTTTGAGTGTCTGCCACATCTGGTGAGTCTTCTAGTAAATACTTCTGGTATTCTGAAACAGCAAAACAATGCATAAATCAGACAACACAGTCAACATTGGCAATAATCAAGATAACATATTAGACTTGAAAATTTACAATAATTATTTTGCGCACCAAGAAAATTGCAGACTTCATCACAGTTAATCTTTGCCAATCTTAATGCAGAAATGTAGGAAGTTGGGACTTACGAGATAAAAGCATTCGATACTGCGGTATTCGTTGAATAGGTTTGAGCATATAATGTCGTAATTGTAGATTTTTACATCTTGGAGATCTCTGTAAGACGAGAATATATATCATGAGTTTGGTCTTCATTATGCAACACAAATGTATGAATACAAGATGACACTGTCTGAAAAAGGAAGTTATAATCACTCCAAAATAGATATATTTATTGATAAGGTACGAGAAAATACACCTTGATTCATAGTTCACATGTCCACAAATTCATCATTTTCATGTAGGCTAAACTGTAATTTACGATGTTTAATTGTGGTGATTGGTAATCGTACAACACCTGTAGTATTTGGGACACATGATAACATGGTTAGTAGGAGATTGTGTGACTCACCTCAAACTCCTGAAGGGCGTCAGCAAACATGGGGTAATCTTTGAAGGCTTGATCTAATTCTGAGGTCATACTCTGAAAGTTACTTATGTAGGTGGTGTACATCTGTAGGAATGGTCCTTTCTTTACAAATATGTCAGCTATACGCGGGTCTTCTTCCCTGCAGTACAAAAAGATACACGTGTATAATGAAAACTATCTTATCTACAAATGCTATGATCTGAGCTCGTAATGATATTGGTTATGAGAGTATGTACCTGATACTGAGATTTACCAACCAGAAAGCTGTGGATTTGGCCTCTTAAGACAGCATTTTGATCAGTGACAGATATCCGATGACTGTGTATATCATAACCATCAGCAAACAATCTCTTACATAGAAGCGAGTTGGACATGGAATTCAAATGTGGGTGATAACAAACCGGAAGCTATTTTCAGTTTAAAAAGTGAGCATGATAGACATTTTATTCTCATACCATTATTATCATTTCCCATAACCTTATATCCAGGCAGCACATGCTTATATTACCATTTGTCTATCCTGAGTTTGACATCCCGTAACAGGTCAGCATTGATTTCTGACAGCTGCGGCAGGTAGTTGAGTATTTTATTCATTGATTGAGGAGGTATAACGTGTTCCCCACTCTCACTAGTCTTGTCACTGATATGCTTCCTAAAGTCCTGTCAAAATTTAAAATCACAAACCTCAATAGATTAAAAGACAAAATACAGTATGCTCTGAACTAAGTATGTACATGTACATATACCAGAAATAATTTGTATGGAAGTAATTGCCCAATTAAACTAATCAGTCATGACACCAATAATTACATTAATGTTGTTTGTGTTTGTTTCACATCACTCAGCACCACATGTGCATGTATTCTCTCTAATGGGGTACATGACAAATAAAATTACTCAGATAGGTACTAGTTGGTAAGGGTATGGTAATTCATGGGATGGTTAGCATCAGCATACCATCGCTTTCATACATCACGATGGCCCTTAATTATTAGCAGTTTATGCTCAGAGCAGTGTCATGATTTTCATTAGCATTTCAGTCATTGAACTTCCGCTTTCTATACTATGAATTTGGCAAAAGATGTAAATCAGATACTGGTAACGATATCTGATTTACAACTCTGATAAGAGGTTCAATAATTCTGATAACATCATTAGAATAAAACTGCCACACCGACATCAGGGAAGTTGTTTAGAGCGTTTTTTCATCATCGGACATGTTTTTAAGGTGATCTTGGAGTGAATTATCAAGTCAAACTTACGATATTAAGTAATTTTAGTTTATCGATGAATTCTTCTTCTGACGTCATTATCTCTTTTGCCACATTGAAAACCTTCTGTTTTTTCTTCTGCAGTTTCTCTTCTTCCGTTTCTTCTACCTCAGGTTCACTCTCAGAGCTGCTTCCTGCAATAGGAAACCTGCATTCAAACATAAAGTCACAAATCATCAACAGCGTTGACAAAATCTATCCTAGGAAAAATAGGGAAATGAGCTAACCCAAATTTCATGGACAACTGACAGAGTTCCTGACATGAATTCACAGGATTGGGAGAGCTTCCATCACCAAGAAATCCTACTAACCATGTAGTCAGGCAGACCTAAAACAGTAGCTTTAAATAAGGTACACAAGATTGAGTGAAGCCAAATAGTACGTCAGCGATTGGTATCAAACCTATTTTTTACAGGTTTACAGCAGCGGCCACTAAGAAATTCTGAGGAAATACATGTATGTTGAGTTGTTAACAATGTAAAATACATCAGCTACCCTTAGCTCATATTCCCCATAAATTTCTTAAGAACAATCTCATGGTACACAAGATACATTACGTTATGACAGTTATTATCAGCACTACAGCATAGTCAAATTTATTGGCATTGATATGTAGCTGTATAGTAGGCTACTCATACTTGGTTTGAATAAGTTCCGTATCTGAATACAATTTGATAAATTCCTCATTGAAAAGTTTTTTACTCCCAATAAAAAACAGCCTCCGTGAAAGCCTAGGGCAAAAGCTTCTCCGAAGTAATTCTCGATGCATTGCAAAACTGAAAATGATGTCAGCGCAAATAAAAACCATCCCATATCTTTGGAGAATCAATTAGTGTTGCAATGTGCTACACCATCTTCCATATAAAAATTTTGATTCATTTATACAGAATGCAGATCATAAAGCACTAAGCACACAAATTGTATGTAGCCAGCCATAATTTAGGAAGTAAGAGTTTTAGCGAGGGAAAAGGATACCAGGTGAAGGCGGACACTATGAGTATTATACCTGCTCTGACATTCATTACATACATATTAGTAACACTAATCTACAATCATCGCAAGCAAATCATGAACTAATTCACATAGCAGCAGTATTTCTGTGATTACAGACAGTGCATTATTATCTGGAGGGATCAGAAAGGGGTGCAAGAGGCAAACCTTTTGCATGATCTTCATTTTCAAACGTTTCATCGAGGCAGTCAGAGAAGATATCACCCCGCTCAGTGATTGTGGTGGCCGTCGACCGATCACACTGCCCGTCCTCATCTGTACTCGAGTCCATTAGATCCTCATATATATTACTGGTCATGCTTTGTAATGTAGCTGATTTATCCTTAGATTCCTGACTTGGAGACGTTACCACAGCTGGGGAAGTAGGGGTGCTGCCTACAGGGACAGGTGCTGCCCCTTCAGGCCACGCCTCATTTACCGGGATCATGTACTCTTCATCAGAATTTTCTGTACTTGGCTGCTTATTCTGAGCATCAACAGCTACCTCCACTAAGAGAAGAAATCATAGGCTTATCATCATAGATGCATGGATTACGTGTACATGTATACTCTGTGTATTAAACATTACATACATATTGGTGCATTTAGCAAAGCAACTCTTAGAACACAGCGCAGCCCTCAATGTGTATCAATACTTAGGGTACTGCAAACTCACTTGGTTCCTTGTTGATAAGTTTAAATTTTTGTGTTTTTTTTTTTTATAAGCATGTAAGTGTGAGGTCATGATGACTAACTGAAGACTTGTAGAGAGATATATGAATGCTTCCTTACTGCTTGGCTTATAGACTGTGTCAAACAAAACCATCTCCAAGTTGGACTCTATTGTCATTTGAAATCTTATCACAATGCCGCTACACAATGAGTCATTACAATAATTCATACAGATAACCTGATACCAACCAATATTAGCCACTGCTGAAATCAGCAGAACAACATTGATAAGGTCAGAATTTACCAACACTGTTAGTTCAGAATGGAAACACATATATGTATATGCATTTTAATTTCAAGCAAAAGCTGTTAGGAAAATGGCCATGGAGAGATGTGATCAAAATGTTGCTATAAATTTTGGTGATTCAGGTGCTCACAGTAGTGGTATTACCAGACATATTCAGTAACACTAGGGAGTTTACTACCTGGTAACACCAAACACAAGCATTAAGGAGTTATCTCACTATTAGCAGATATGAAGTAAACAGGCACATACCTTGCTGATCAGGTGCAGATTCTGTGGAGGTAACATTACAGGGAGGTGGGGGTGCTTCAGTGCAGCTTGTGTCAGGTGGATTGTTAGATTTAAACTCATCAACAGATTCAGGATCAACATAGACATCTGAAGCATGCATATCATTCTCGTCGATGTCAGTGTATATCTGCTCGTCTAGGCTGTTAGAGCTTGGCACTTGTGGTAATTCTTTCTGAGGTAGAGTTTTTATCTGGGGTACGAGTGCTGACACACCAGGTATAAATGAATCCACTGCAGTGGTGTTAGACTTGCAGGGAGGGGGTGGACGAGCAGGGGGTTCGGTCTTCACTTTGTTCTGTGGCACAGGCGGAGGGGGCCTAACAGGCAAAAGCTTTCGACTCAGCCCTGGACTGGCTGAGAGTATTGCAGGAGGTGCGGGGGGAGGTTCGCTGGGTCGGCGTGCTAGCTTTGGACTTGAATTACTACTAGTAACAACTGGAGTACTACCTTTTCTAGCTAATGGCACAGGTGCAGAATGTGCCATTAAACCTCCCCCGATGCCCGCTGTTACAGTGTGACTCGACCACAACGCCTCATAAACACTGGCGCTTGAACAGTCAGATGTAGCAGGAGGCTCTGAATCTTTTGCATTTTCGAGCAGCTTCTCATTTTCAGACGGTAAGTTTGATATGCGCTCAGAATTATGAGAGTCGGACATAGTGCTGTCACTACCAGGTTCTGTTACAGTGTCAGACTTGGATGGAGAGACAGCATGTGTCTGATCAGCATCTTCAGTTACACTTCTGTCAGCTACAGTCTGTACAGGCGTCTCATCAGCCTGCAGCTCATCACTAACACGAGGCTGTACACTGGGTGCAGCTCGAGGAATTACAGTTACCTCTGATTCAGTGGAGTTCTCCTGATTGAGTGAGCTACTCAGACTAACAACATCCATACAGCCTGTAGTTCCTGATGCACCACTGCCATCTGAACTTCTATTCGACTCAGCGGACTCATCTTCATGTGAATGTGGAGATACGCCGGTAAGCAGTTGAGTCGTCCACTGAGGAGTTTTACGCCTTACAAACTTGGGCTGTTCCTCCTCTTTCACTCTCGAAAAAAGATCACCAACCGCGAGCATAAGAGTACCTCTCGGAGGTCGTGAACTGCGATCTGCAGGTACGGGAGAATCTTCACTCTTCTTACGCATAACCACAGAGGGTGCGTTATCCGAGGGTTCCTCTTTATGACCAGTTTGAAGAAATGTCTCACTTTCATTTACTGCCAGTGATAAGTCTTTAGTTGTCACAGTCTTCCTGACAGAAGGGCTGGGTTTGATTGATTGTCTCTTCGTTCGAGGTGGGGCTCGGATTGGTTTGTTTATAAGTGAACCACGCTCAGTGATTGGGGATGTTTGACTTTGCTGTCGTTCTGATGGTGCAGTGTTGGTATTACCTGCACCAACACCTTGTGCTGCGGAGACCTGAGGTGTACAACTGCTTTGCATCAAGTTAGTTTTGTTAAGGTTGACATCTTAAACAGAAAATATTGGAATACGACACAAACCATTCTGTGTAGACAGCAATTCAGACCAGACAACAGAAGATTAAAGTACAGAAAGATTATTAGCAAACTGAAAGAGAAAGAATCAGAGCAATAAAATGGACAACCAGCAAAATGTACCCCTCGCTTGAGCGAAGCCGCAATAATAATGGTATTGTGAATTTTGTGCAGCAATCTTTGGTATGAAGCAAAGCCAACAATTGGTGCTGAGAGAGGTGCAACGCAAAAAACCTTAACCATGTCCATAACCACAGCACAGGACTAGCTACTAAACGCACTCTATAAACCACACATCATGGGTCCTTTAGTGACATGCTTAAGCTTTGCAACAAAAAATCACACTTTTCACAGCTTACTGACAGCCTCCCCAGAAACCTATACTATACAGCAATAGAAAAAATTTGTCATGTCAATCAAGGCTATATAGCAGTTTAAAATCACACAATAAAACATAAGTTTGAGAGGTTGGATAGCAGATGTGAATTAGGCACACTGTATGCACACTGGAAGACTCACCGTTAATGGAGGTTACATCTGAGCAAACGGAGCCAGTGTTACTATCCTTCCTGCCAGCTCTGGTTACAGCCGGCACTTGTAGGTTATCAGACTCACCATTATCTACTGACTTAGACGACGAAGTTTTTCTATAAAAAGCAAAAAATAAAGGGTAATATACGGAATTGAGGTTGAGTTGGTTTGATCATTCATATAGGTACATATTAGATCAGAGAAGCATGATCAGAAAGCCAAATAATATAGTGCAGCGTGAGCTTGAATTTTATACTCATTAATTTGAGACAATCCTATCATGGAGTGGATCGCTTTTGTAGACAATTCTTATATTTATTTTGAGCACCATTTACATATCGTGGTGTCACTGAAGCTGTATTAGATCTAGATAAGTCTACTTTAGTAGTACTATGCAACATTGGTCCATATACTCACTGTATGTAGCTCAGAGAGATCTTTGGTTTCGGTGCTATAGGAGGCGGCGCCGGTTTTGCAGGTTTGGTGGCCATGCCTAGATAATAATGACATATTAACAGTAAGATGATGAAAATCAGCAATATGCCTACAATTACTAGAGAACCAGAGTTAACCTAAAATCAAAGTGTATTCTATGTTCTTGTATTTTTGCCTTTGCTCCAATCTATGTTCTTCCGCAATGTGACTGGGTTTTCAAGAGCAGGCAGGCAGTTTGATGCCACAACACAGCATTAGACCTACATAGGAGGACATATGGTAACAAAAGTTTAAGTACACTTGTTTGGTCAATGTAATATTCAATGTAATATTTCTATTTCATTGGCTTAATTGACCATGTATGCAGTAGTCCTATGTGATACAGAACTTTTGCACATTCAGTTAGACCATTGGCATATCCTCTAATGCATTTTATACTCACTCCACTGATGACACATGCATGCATATACAGATATGAGCAAAGGCATCATAACTAACTAATGGGCCATAAATTAAATTAAATAATTAATATATTGAAGCTGAAGTGAAGAAATGCACCAAATCAAAAACACAACAAGCTGTGAAAATCTGAAGATAGAAACTCACTACTCTCTTTTGGGTATATCAAAAACAGAAGGCAAATAACATCCTAACCTCTGAATTAGACTATCCAGTACCAAGCACTTGCAGAGCCATACATACACCAGCTACATCTCATCACTCTTCATAGTACTCTCTCCAGAAAAAAAACTGTCTCTCAGATTTCCTGAAGTGAAATTTATCTGCTTTACAGCACATACATAAAATTGTACTTATGTTGCCAATTGTTCCTTTTATATCCCATTTTAAAGAACATCTAAATAACAGGATGAGTTTATTATTTGTTTCCTATCTTCCAGTAGTTTATATTCCCTAATAACAGGGAGTAAAATTGTAATTTATTTTACATATGACAGCAGGGAGCTTTTACAGTTTTCTCCTCAAAATGAAACTACCTTCAGATCTGAGGCACTTCCGCTTTCACTTTGACAATTTTTCTC
>ERZ1740068.868-NODE-868-length-11601-cov-9.771349_pt1 | contig 11601 bp, 4 predicted proteins | sample MGYA00581735_ERZ1740068 | MGnify/ENA primary metagenome ERZ1740068 (study PRJEB43018, sample SAMN04849740) | marine metagenome | isolation source: floating plastic debris | place: Pacific Ocean | collected 2008-08-30 | study: EMG produced TPA metagenomics assembly... | reverse complement strand
ACTAACTGAAAACTATGGTTCTAACATTTAATTTTCATTTCATTAACTATGAATCACGCAAGATATTTGTGCCTTTAAACAGCATGACAAATGTTATTCATATCTTTTTTATGTTTGCGAATCTTGACTAGTTTGTCTCTTGTGAATGATGCTAAATGAACAATGCAATTATGCAAATCGCTTAGCTTTTGTTTTGCTTTCATTTATAGGGTCCAGGATTATACTATGTAGACAGTGATGGTACACGACTCACAAACAACCTCTTCTCTGTCGGCTCAGGAGCTACATATGCATATGGTGTTCTCGATTCAGGCTACAAATGGGACTTAGCAGTAGAAGATGCCATACAGCTGGGTAGAAAAGCGATATATCACGCAACTCACCGAGATGCCTACAGTGGTGGTGTTGTCAACTGTAAGTTTTCTCAAATAAACGACGCTGCATTAGTTCTGGGTTCACACGCTCCATAAACTTTTAAATCCCCCATGATGAGCTGACCCTCAAGAAGGGCATCACATTCCATCTCTCTTGTTAAATCTGATGCTAATTTCTGTGTTCTTGACAGGCGTTTGTGCGTTCCACTTCCCATCAATCAAAATGTTATTCACTGCTAACACAGCTAGCACAGACAGTGAAGTATCATTATACGCAGTCCAGTTTCCGCTACCCTCAGGACTGCTAAGTTCACGAGTTGGCATTTGGCCATCTAGGGTTAGCATGTGACTTCGGATTGCTACAGTTTGGAGTTGTCTGGTCTACAACATTTAATTCCAAGAGTGGATAACAAATAAAAGTAGTGTATTTAGATAGCTCATGCACATTTTTGTTGGGTTCATAGTAATTTGTTAAATGTTGCACTGGCAGTCAATAGGGGGTCCGTTGAAGGATATAATCAGCCATCATATCTCTTATCTGCTATAGCATTATAAGGTGGTTTATTATTATTTTACATGATCATAATTGCAGATTGCCCTCAAACCTCTGGGGTGCTGTTGTGATAGATAGGGTAATTGAGCCATTATTCTTTTGTTTACAGTGTATCACATGAAGGAGACTGGCTGGGTCAAGATATCTCAAGATGATACCATGAAGTTGCACTATCAATACATGGAAGAGAAAATGGCCAACAAATAGATAACCATCTTTATTGTAACAATATACATTCTGTAATATGTGATCATTTTGATATTGTTACGACTGGGAGTTATTATCAAATAGTCATGTTTGACTTCGCCCAAAAAATACTGTTGTCATAGCAGCGAAATATTTGTAATTATGTTCTATCATAGATAAATACAGGTTAGTCATCCTTTTTTTGAAAACAATAAAGTCATGGATTATCAACATAAACACTATTGATACTTATCAAGGGAGATGCTATCTTTAACAAGTGAGAAATATTATGTACACAGTTTCAGTTATAAAATAAGTGAACACCAACTAAGACCAATACTTGAACTACAAGCAATCTAAAAATAAGTGAGCATTATGAGCATAGAACGTGGATACTATTGGATAAATAGATGACGCTGATAGTTAGCTTGCTTACATTTATAGTCAAAGATTCAGATTGTGGAGTAAATCATCGGTCATTTTTGAGGCAAGAATGAAAAGAGACATGGTGTGGTATTGTTTCCTAGATAAATACGAAACCAGGACAATAGCACGAGTTGGCCAAGGCCGCTCTGCTTATTTAGACACAATGAGTATAATTTATGGTTAATAAGTATGGTTATTACAAGACTGGAATATTTATGCAAACTCTAATGCTTGCGTAGAGAAATTTGATCCATTTGAGAAGATAACTCATCATCACTACTGTCTTGTTTTCTCAGCATGGCGTTGTTATACTCGTTATCAGTGATGCCTCTGTGTTCTATTGATGCACGTTTTGGAGGCGGTGTCTGTCGCTTCTTTTTGAAGATCGGTGTGTATGATTTACCGCCACTTTTCTCACTGGCATGAGAATGGTTTGATCCCCTTGAGCCGAGTTTGGTGTGCTCGCCGAAAGTTTTACTGTTGTCATCGACCTCTGTTGGGCTGCGGCTATGTCCCAAGTCAAATCCACTGTCTGTCTCATCTAAAGTGATAGATATGGAATGTAAATCTTTAGATAGGTGGGTGAGCAATCCTTACAAAATATTTTTCCTTTGAATACCAAATTACTAGGGCCTTGATATACAAAACTACTGTACTTTATTTAGGAAAATATCATCCATCAATAGCCTGGGACAGGCTCTCTCTCAGCCCCAGGCTAATCCATCAACATATCTATCAACTTTATGGCTAGGTGTGACTGTGTTGCGATGCAATAGCAAATACATGGTATTAAGCGACACTTGGTCAGTATCGCTAAATTAAACCATTACAGCGGACAATGCTTCATTAGTTTTGCAGTTACTAAGAAATAAAATCATTTTCATTCTAAATCGCAGGTAAAATTATTATCCAACCTCCCTCAATTTATCAAAAGCCTAAATTTAATTGGTAGATATGTAATTTTGCATTCCATAGACAAAACACGATCACAGCAAACCTTCTTACCAATTTTGCAATTTGAGGTGGATTTCGCCAATTTTCCATGTATTTTGTCATGAGCCTAGATGTACATGAAAGAGTTGATTATGCCACCTAGGAGATATCTTATTTAACATAAAAGTCGTAAATATAAATGCACATTGAAGCATCAAGAAATAGAATTACGCTGCTGTCGTACCTTCAGACTGATGATGACCATAGGTAGAGTTGAGGTAATCCAGATGCTGGTTGAATGTTTTATCCTCTAGCCTCACAGACAAGTTTATACAGCTATGTGAGGGAATGACAAGAGGTGGGTGGTCATCAAAGCTAACCATTACCTCTACAAAAAGCAAAGATATAAGTGTGATTTAATCAATAAAAAATATAGTTTTAAAATACTAGGGAGTATGACATGCATAAATTATTGGCTCACAGTCAAATTAAAGGTAGAATGGCAACCAACCATGACTGGTTGTTGGTAGGTACATGTAAGTACATATAGGTACATATAGCTTGGTATGACTCTTTTTATGTTCTTGGTGAGCAATAACATAATAAACAGTCAGGAATTCACGTTACGAATAGAAATAGTATTATTGTTATTCAATGCATTTCAATTTATTCATATCTTGCATAACCAAAATGACAAAAATACAACTAAATTTATGTGGCAACAAAAAGTCAAAAGCATAGTATTGGTCACAATAGGAAGGTGGGCATGAAATGACATTTTTGACATGACAAATCCCACCACAGACAGGTAAGCCTGACGTACTGGATATATAATTATCACCCATCATGAGCAGTCCGCAAGTTTGAAAGCTTCAACAGTTGGAGCGCATGTGTACAATTTCTAAAATGTGACATGGGGGCCAGGGACATCATTAAATCTATGTTGGGTGTAAACACACATTAGCCAATGATTTATTGCTGGGCCCGCAAAGACATACTTTGATTTTTAAAATAACTGAGCAAAATATGTGTATGAATATGGGCTTTTTTCCCTAGCCGATTAAAACTTTAAAATTCATTATTTTGCTAAGTTATGCCAACGTATGTTTATCATTACACCCTTGCAAATTTCTTAATGATAGGTTAGGCCCATTCAATTCAACTCCATAAGTTAATATTTGCAATTTTTTACATTATCCATTTCTGCCAAAGTCCTTAAATTTAGTTGAGTGTAAACTTTTATCCTGTTAAGTATTCCAATGTTTTTCGAAGCCCACAAGTAATCACACCATACTTACTTTCATCCATTATGACATGAACTTCATCAGAAGGAGGGCACCACTGAGCAGGCACCTGTCTGTTTCCGAGGTCGTAGTTAGCTAGTAAATGGTGTAGCTGTACGCCCCTCAGGGAAGGATACAGATTCTTCAACTGGTGCCAAGATGCCTGAAGGAAGGTGAATGAAACATTAAAGGTTTGTTTTGACATGAGCCAGTAATACGGCCTAAAACTGAAGCCAACAAAAGGGCAGGGCGTTTTATCAACTGAGTGTAACAAAGGGCAGATAATTAACTTTTCTTCAACTATTAATCACCTTGGCAGCCGAACTGAGAGATGCAAAATATGCACGACATTTTGAATCAGAGAGTGTTTTGAAACCAAATCTTTGACAATTTTACGGATAAGTAGCTTTCAACTATTTATTTTCTTCATATCAAACCTTGTCAACATCTTCAGCTAATAAGGATACATCATTCAAGGCATGCAAATTATTTACCACTCAGATATGACAACGACCCTTGAAATACCTCCAGTTGTCTGTATGAGGCTACCAATTACCAAATCACTAAGTTTGGTTGATTGAATTTAAATTATATGGTAGGTAACAGGTAGGGCATTTCATATACCTGGAGTAAAAATTGCTTTGACGTGGCGAGGAAATCGGCCACACTGATAACTGTGATGAGATAGTTATTTGCTGCCTCCATATGCTGGTCATGTGACCAATTTTCTAGCAGCTCAAGGTTCTTACGAATCTTAACACCTTCCTCCCAGTTATAGTACAGGCTGACTGATTCTGAGAGAATAGAGAAAGCGCAACAATTAAGCATTTGAAGTGCAAAAAGTCTCACGCGTCTTGCTTGGCTTCGTCACTAAAGCTAGGAACCAGGAATATAATACTGAAATGTCATTCCTCAATACACAAACGTAAGCTTGACTAAAAATTGGAGCTGTAGAATAAAACATGCGCTGGTTTCTGGGTATTAGTATGCGAAGAAAAACACCTCGACATTCCACGAGCAAAATCACAAAATATGCCAGATTCAAGAATATTGCCACTGCACTGATCAACTCGTTGCCTTTAGATTACATAGCACTCTAGTGTTGGGTTAGTAGACTAAAATCGGCAGACATGGCAGCAAAATGTGGATAAGATGGCAACACAGCAGTGGTAATCTATGATTAAACTATTGTGACATGCAATCATTGCAACCACAAACCTTTCTTTAGAGATTTATTGCCTGAAAATCCAAATTGAAAATCGTTAGTGGTGAAGAAGTTAAATTACGTTTCCTGCCAGTTACTTACTAACAGCTGTTGGAGATCAGTTATAACTGGTTTCAGGGTGAATAACATAAGGAACCACTAATACTTTATTTAAATGTTTTAACTATTTCAATTTGCATTAGCAAGTGGCTCAAGAAAATTGAGACCTACTTTGATCGAAAAGCATCCTTTGTTACTATGCTATCAGCCAAGGCCATCAACCTCTGCAACCACTGATGTCTAACCTTCATGAGGCATGCAATGATTCAACCCATACCATCAGGTAGCAAAACTCCTCAACTTACCATCTTCAAACATCTTGTTGCATAACGATGTGCCGATAAAGAAGTAGAGGTAGGAGAAAAGTTGTTGAGTTATGGAAGTGGTGAGAGACATTGTGTTGGCAATTTCCATTATCAGTGTCAGTGACTTCAAAGTGTCATTCATAGTTGGAGCTTCATTCGGAAGACGACTGAATGGGTTGTCAGTTAAAATCATGTCTAGAGTTGGGTAGAGCACCTGTTAAAGACAAAAATAGTGAGTTCCTGCAACAAGAATAGGGTAACCTATGCAGACCGACAGTCTCCGTTGTGTATGACTTCATGGATATATTTCTCACAAAGAGAAGGCAGATTTATGCCTAACAGTGGAAGTCACTTGTTTTGGATCCTACTTGAACAATTTGGTAGCGCAATTGGTACATGTATTTGGTTTGTCTTATGATTATGCCCTTTACCAATATGTCACCATGGCTAACATGGGCTGTCAAGAGACATCCTGTAGAACTGAATCACACTGCCAACATTCCTCGACAATATCACAAAATACGCTTTGGCATTAATCCATTCATCCATAGATGATATGCAGGGTGTTTACTCTGTTTTATGAGGTGAAAGAATGCTAGTTGACATGAAACACATTCTTTTGCAATCAGGTTTGAAAGCATTTATACCCAAAAAGCCTGGATAAGAAGTGATGTGAGGCCCAAGTTTGGCGGCTTTACAATTGCCCTGCCATTGCTAGTATAGATAAAACTTTGATTACTTGGGGTAACTTTTAAGTTTTGTATGTAAATTTGCAAAGGCAGGCAATCTAAAATTCCAAAATGACAGGTTCACAAACAACATTCCCACAATGCAATTTAGAACCAGAAGTTCTAGAATTGCTCAGTCAAAATCATACATGTACGCGTATTCTATCATTGACTCACTATGCCTGGGGATTCCAAAATAATGCATGGTGGGATACTTTTGAACATGCTCTATACTATTGACATGTATACCCACCTTGGTTAGATGATAGACAGTCTGCTGGAAAGCGTAGATGACAGAGTCGGAGAGAACATTCATAATCTCGTCCATTACGTCCGAGCTGCCAACAGCCACACTCAGACTGGCCTGATTCATAGACAGATAACCTCTCAACTCTATACAGTTAGCCATCCAGTACATGAGACATTGTAAATGTGGTGAGACAACTTCTAGCCGCTCCACTGGGTTCATACTAAAAATGCAAGACATATATGTCAATTTTTTGCTAGTATACCAATAAAATGTTTCACGATGGGCTTATTTGCCGGTCATGTCTTTATCATTTTGTGCTAGTGTATAAGTTACATGTAACAGTAAACTTGGCCATCCACAAGTGACACATCAAGGTCCACATCGTATATGCATACTCTGAGGGATGGAACTATTTTGGTTTAATTTTATGCAAAAGATTTGTCATTATACATTCATTTACAAAATAGTTATACTAATACTAACAGCGTCCTGTAAATCTTTATTTTGGTCATATAAACAGGAATTTGGTATGAATAAAATTAAGGGCTTTGGGGAACCTACAAAACAGGTTTTGGGTGTAACATCCGAAATAAAATAACTGTCGGTACAGGGTAATGATTCAACTGATGAAGTAAAACTGTAAAACTAAATATTAAGGTTGGTTTCAGTATCTTTTCCATCTATGCCATGTACGTGTTGATTTGATTTTTTTAACATTTAAACTTCAGACATAATGTGTAGGATGGAACAAATAAGGAGTCCCATTTGCTATTTTAGGGTTCTGAATCTCTCTCACTAAGTCACTGTATTCTTACTGTCATACATGGATATTTAATAACAAATTTGACATATTTGATCAGCCTAAGCGACAGGAAACTTAGAGTGTCAAAGTTTTACCATGGGATAGGACTTACACGTCCATAACCACTTACAACATTCAGTATTAGCTTTGGTAAATTGGTCAAGATGGAAAAAGTCATAATAATGGCTTTGCTCGTTTGACCAACGATCATCGATATTACACCACGGGAATGACATGAAAACATTGTGTCAGCCCTGAGGGATGTTGGGTTGGCACCTACTCCAGAGGTTTGGACATACCATGCTTACATAAGAAAAACATCAAAGGCATAAATTTGAGTCAGCGCCAGTAAGTATAGGTGTTTGGGCAAAAAATGACGATGTCAGCGCATGGGCATGTTCACAGTACAGTTGGGGTTACTAATTTTTCCCTCATCTGTTCCTTGATGTATCAGTTGACTCATCACAAATGACTGAAGCCATGATTTCTTGTAAATGGGCAACCCAGAAGTTTTGCTGTATCCGAGGTGTAATAAAACTCTACTGAAACCAAATCTCAAATCTGTGGTTCCTGTCATACATTACCTTACAGATAAGTGCACTGATACATAACCGCTGGCACAAAATCCATGACATAAAAGAGGCGGCAGAAAAATACATCAACCACAACTACAACTCACCTGTCCATCTCATCTGTACTTGATTGTAAGTGCTTGGTATTCTCCTACAAACACACACAAACCGATAATTATGCTTTGTAGGTTTCAAAATTATAATGTAAATTTTACCAAACCTCCATCTTGCAACATCCTAAAGCATGTAATATTCATTTTTCACCACATAAGTGCTCGGCACTAACAATATTTAACAAGATTTTACTTCAGGAAATTTATGGTTGAGAAGACCATATTTGAGCAGTAATGTATGACTCATATGGAGGGTGGTAACGCTTCACTCTACCTGTGTGATCTTAGTAAAAGTGAGCAACCCCGTTTCAGACTAAAAAACGAAACATTTAATTTTATAAAAACTGTCGCATCAAAACCCAAAAATTGATAACGGTGTAAACTCAAACAACTCGTGATGGCTCCACCTACCCAGATGATGTTCTGGAAATTAGAGCTGATTTTGGTTAGGAAAGTTACGAGCTCTTCCTTTCTCATCATGTGACGGGCATTGTCTACAGCTAAGGCGAGAAGATAACTCGGAGTCAGTTTGTATCCCTCATCAGACCATTTCATGATGCTGAAAATCTTTGTCAGCACCTCATCCTGCTTATCCAAAGTAAACGAGAATGACATGGCATGGTTGATGACGTCGTGCCACTGTCGATTTTCTCCGTACAATGTAGGCTTATGAGGCAGCTGCTCCTCTGAGCCGCCGTTCATTGTGTGCCTGACCATTGACTGAGAATTAGAGGCTCCCTCTTTATCGGGTGATGTGGGATCTTTGAACAAGAATATATAGTGCTGACCCAATGTTATAATGTCACCACCCTTAATATTTGTCTTTTGAGTAATGTCCTCTTCGTTGATTCTTACTTCAGCACCAGGGAAGGGAGCTAAGCTAATACATTTATATTCAGTCTCATTTTCATCATCATACACTTTACACACCCAGCAATGCTGTGGCAGAATGTCAGGGGCATAAAGTCTGATGTTACATTTGTCATCGTCCTCAGAGCTGCCAATAATGGAGGTAGTTCTACTAACAGTGTGGAGAACAGAATCGTGCTGTGTATCGAAAGACTGAATAGTGAGGAAGTAGGGGTAATCGGTAGGAAACTTGAGTGTTTGGTTATTATAGTCTGTTACATTACTAATACTGCTAAGTGATGTGGATGTATGTCGCTGGAAATCTCTAATCTCAAACGGAGACATTTGATCTTCATGATTTGATGTTCCCTGTGAACCTGTCTCATCCTCTTTGGAAACATTTTTAATCTCAAATCTTCGTGCTAAACCCTCAGAAGGTTTCATCATGGAAATCAACAATAGAGGTTTTTCACTGTCATTCATATCACGAGCATAGTCTGTGAGCCATAATCCTTCGACCTCACGACCTATGACATCACACAGAACATAGTCGTCTACCCTTGCCAATGATATCTCGCACTCTTCAAGCACATCAGCTATCAGGTCTCGTACTGTCATACCACCATCGATCGGCACGACAACTTCATCAACGCCCATCTCAGTTCTATCACTATGTATGGTGATATACTCCACTGCGTCGTCGATAGCTAACATATTAGACTGTGAATTGTTCATTCCTCGACCTGCTTTCTTCTTTCTGACTGTTTTACCCGCTTTAGAGAGATTCTCCATAGACCTGGCTGTGGCGGCTGAACCAAGCTTGAGGTTACTGGTGGCCAGAGATGCTGATGATTTCTTTGATGAGGCATCTGATTTCTTTCTTGATCCAATACTGCCCGTGCTGTCAGACTTTTGGCGGCCATGTTTGTGTGGATTTGGTCCTACTGGCTCAGCGACTTTGGAGGAGGCTGTGTGAAGCTGCTGCACAGCAATCTATTAAAAAAACAATGAATGGTTACAAAAATGTAACTTTATTTAAGTGCTGTACATGAGTTTTGTCAGAGATACAGAGATATCAAACTTTTCCAGTCATTTTATGACTTAATCCTGATTTATCACTCGCTGAAACTGAAATATGTTCACAAACCGCAGGAAACATCAAACTCATCGTGACTTTGGGTACGGTGAATTTCAATTATGCATCATGGAAATGCCTGGAGCAACATGTTGCCATCCTGTTAGACAAGTATTTCATTTGTGTGATTCCTGGCAAAAATATGCGTTTTTAATCTCCATTCTCCCCCAGAATCATTTGAAAAATATCTCATAATACGGCTTTTTTTTCACTAGGAGTTATTAATAATTTTCCGTCACTAGAGAAAACAAGAAAATTGTTCTCATGATGGAACAAGCCTGATAAAATATCATTCTTTATGATACCGACCTTATCTTTAGACTTGGTCTTGTTGATTTTCTTCTTCATTGCAGAGAAAAAACTGTTGCTCTGAGAAAGTTTCTGTTTTTCTTCGACTGGAGAGCCTGGATCCTTACCCTCTTGATAAACTTTTAGTATGAACTGTATATGCGCTGTTGCCATCAACGCTAACACGAGCGGACAATCTTCATCCCGGACTGAGGACTCTCCTGCAAATGATAATAACAAAACAGCTAAAGCTTCTTAAATAGGATGATAAGGATTTCACCTGACCATCAATAGATTATGTAACTATCGATAAAAGAGTGTATGAATGAGTAAGAGCGATATGAGCAATATGATAAAAATAAGAATTGGTCATGGGGGAGCTTACAGCTTACAAATAGCAAATCATTTCATTCAGTCAGTAATTGTCAGTCCTTGATTGCAATATTTGTGACACAAAATCAAATGACACCTCTTCCTGGAGTTGATTAAGTGTATTTCGCTGTTGATAAATGCCAAGTTAGTGAATTGGAAGCCACTGAAACAGGTATATAAAGACAACATGCAGTAGAATATCTGAGATTAAGAACCATTAAAATAAAAATAGGCCCAATTATACAAAAGAGAACTGGCAACTAACTCAGGTAACAATTTGAAAAAAACCATTGAAACCATGAAAATCCAATGATCCATGACCCAATATGGTGACAGTTGTCGTGTAACAATATTACAACTACTTCTGTAAACGCCGACGTCTCTATCACCTTTTGGGAAAGGTAGCAATTTTGTGGAGTATTTCAAAACAAGTGATTCATTAAATCACATCACCTATTAGTTATGACCACGCCAAAAGTAGATGCCCTCCAGGCAAAGAAAGTCGGGAGTTCAGTAAAAAGTAGCCCAGAGTTGGAGTGTTATGGCTGAATTATAACAGGCATGGTGTATAAATTGTTTCGGTTTGATATGAAGTTGGGTGTAACGTGATTGTCAATTGTACATGTAAAACTGTTTGAGTTCAGGTTTGCATCTTATGGGTATTTATGGAGGCAAACCCATTTCCATCAGGTAATTGAGATAATGAGAAAAGTGCACCCTGGCTTGCAGAATTAAATATGACCATAGACTAGATTCAAGTACTTTCAGTTTGACAATAGGTATTACCCTCAAGTCAAATGATAGAATAGAATGAATGGGAACGTGATCTAATAAGATTACTTTTATGATGGAGCAATTGGGCAGACTATTCTCTGTAGGAAACCCGCAGTCAGCAGAGGGTTGTGTCATTTCCAGGCAACTTCAATTTCTGGCACTGTTTAATTATTAAATATATATTTAAATTATTGATGGAGAGCCAGGTACATAAATAATTTGACAGACAGAATTCACCGTGAGGGAACATTTCAATCATAAATGTTGTTTGGAATTGTCCCCCCACATGTATGCTACCTATCACTATTACTCCTTGCTATCACGCTAGGACTCCTATTACGAATGGAGGAAAGAGAGTTCCACAAACCAACTCAAAGGTCAGACATGGTTGGTG
>ERZ1740068.867-NODE-867-length-11605-cov-11.221299_pt1 | contig 11605 bp, 8 predicted proteins | sample MGYA00581735_ERZ1740068 | MGnify/ENA primary metagenome ERZ1740068 (study PRJEB43018, sample SAMN04849740) | marine metagenome | isolation source: floating plastic debris | place: Pacific Ocean | collected 2008-08-30 | study: EMG produced TPA metagenomics assembly... | reverse complement strand
AAATCCTCCCCTACTCCGGTTTGAATTACATCTCAGCCAAGTGTTTCCTATTCCTGTTACACAATTGGTGTAAGAGTTTTGTGATGTTAATCTACATGTTGCGCATATCTTCTTTGTTTAAATTACCCTCTTGTGTAAATATGCAATTAGCTGTGAGTCAGAAAAACCAGTACCGGTACCAATTCTACCAAGTACTCACGGTTTTGAATTTCCTCAAATTTCCGTGGTATGCTAATAAATAAGTATCTTAGACATCCATCTGTAGTCTGGGATTCAGTGATTAACTAATGTAGTATTGATGTTGTTTCTGTAGGCTAGGAGGAATTTGACTGCCAGGCCTTGGCCTGTTTACATGAATATAAGTCAGCTCAGTTTAGTAAGGATAATATTTTATACCATCAGCGGAATACTTTGAAGTGCAATTTGCTCAGCTCTTTTTAGACTTGCTTTCTCCCTCAACTATCTCAGTAGCATGTTCAGAGAGAAATTATTGTTTGGAGAAAAATAATCTTGATTGCCAAGTTTGATAAGACATTCAATAAAAGTATCACGGCAAAAACTAAGGGAAAAAAGCTGAAATGCATGCGTCACCCGTTACTTGCAGAGTTGAGCATGACGAATTGCATGTAACTCTGAGCGAAGGGTTACAAATTCCCCTGCTCTGAGGTTAGTCATCCTGCCTCAGACCCTATCCTCTAGCTGCCGCTTATATTAAAAGCTTTTATTGTTTGTGTATGAATGACATCCTTGCTATTATAGATGATTTCTAACGTAATAAAGTTTCAATCTGCCGCCTGTCTTATTGTCACCTGTGTTACATTAAAAAATGCTGCTTCCTTCCCCCAACCAGGTGTTCACCAAATTTATCACTTTGTTACTGCAACAGCTTTTTTTCCAAATGAAGGAAGTACTCTTTTTTAAGAAATTCATCTTTTTAATTGGCGCTTTTGTTCGAGCATTCGATGACATCATGTGACATGTGGGTAAATGTTTTAGACTGATGACAGTCAGGATGAGCACACACAGGCCACAGAACCAGACAATGAAAGCTTACAGATGAGGAACTGGGTAGTCAATAGTGTACTGGAGAGTGAGAAATCATATATCGATGACCTCAATGTACTCCTGCAGGTGTGTAACATCTCACTGCTTGAAACATGGTTGGTTTAAGGGCTATGTACGCGGAAGCAAATCTTTATGAGAGATGATATATTGGAACAGTTTGTGAATCCACATTTCCTGTCTGATGTAACGTCAGGTACATAATAAGCGCTAAACAGTGACGATAGATAAGGCTACCCTAATGTGAGAGATTCCTCACTGACTGTAAATTTTAGGTCTGTTCTGGCATACATACCTTTCATGACACGCCTTCCACTATTTAATTCACTTTGTAATCAGATTTTGACATTGCATTTTGTTAACAGTATCAGAAGAGTTTGTTGTCGGCTGCTTCATCATCTGTGCCCATGATATCGATACCGGACATAAATGTCATATTCGGCAATCTACAACAAATACACGAAATACACTCTAGCTTCAGGCGGAACCTAGAACCTATCATAGCCAAGTGGACACATCATTCCGAAGTCGGTCATCTCTTCAAAGAGATGGTAAGTTCTACTATTTTCAGGGCAGCTCAGACTGATCCCTACCAATGCCCCCCCCTGCCTTCCTAGTTTTCAACATTGTAAACGGAAATATTACAGTTTAGACAATAAAAATGGAAATATGACTATACACCTTGCCATCATTCCATGAATTTATGTTTGATCAGTTGTGGTTTCCTAGTGATGAGACTGAATTTCAATAATATTGCTCATTTATGAATAAATTTTCAGAAGTTGTCAGTCGATGAGCCCTCCACCCTGGGAGAAATGGCTCATCGTACTCTATGACATATCGTTTGGGTTTTTGTTCCAGGCTGTGAATTTAGAGCATTATAATACATATTTAGAGAATTATCCCAACGCTATAGCAACTGTCAAAAAGTGCTGTACAGAGAATCCCTCTTTCAATGATCTAGTCAAGGTGAGTATTACCTCATCGTTTTACACATTCTGTGTTTGAAAAAAAGTACTTAGTTCGAAGATGTTTTAAACTTCACATTATGTTGCAACCGTTATTGTTTTTTTGTCTGTCACAGGTACATGTATAGAGATTTATTTTTTGTGCAACTGGTGGGTGAATTCGGAATCGTTCAAAGTATTTATCAATTTTGGTTGCAAATATTACCCTAACATTCTGCTAAGGATGTGTACCCGGACATCACCATTGTGTATTTATTTACACAATATACTCAGAATTGAGTTATATTTGGAAACACACGTAAAACAAGTGCAACCCAAATTGGGATTGCCCTTTATTCTTAAAAAAGTTTTAATGATTCAGCTAACATATAGGGCAGTTTTTATTAGCCGGATATAACTCCCCATTCAATTTATTAAAGCTTCAACAACTATTGTTAAGCTCATTCATTTTTTTGATTCAATGAGGTTATTAGGTAACTGAGAACAATTTTTAGAATGACGTAGAATGTTAATTCGATATTTACATGTACAGCCTGTGCCGGGGTGTGTTGTTATACTTTGATCGCATGCGATGTAAACAAAACCTAAAGCAGCCTCCTGTTGATTTGTGCTGTATGCCCAGTAGACCAAAAAATTGGTAGGGGAGCTGTTTACTTTCACATGACGCAACTGAACTATTTCAGTGCCGCTATATGAACAGGTTCATGTGTATCCTGCATTCCTTATAAGCAAAACGTGCTTTCAATAGTGTCAATAATTGGTTTGTTTCATGGTAAGCCAGCTGATAAATGATAATATTCTCCACGGATTGGTCAGAATGTCAACCCAGTTATATAATAACGGTTTGCGTTGCTGGTGTTTACATGTTTCATTGACAACGCAATAATGATCTTTGACTTTGTCTGTACAGGAAATCAAATGTCCCTCAGCCGAAGAGATGATGCATTTAGAAGCTATATTACACAAACCTATCAATAGAATGCAGCGAAACAGCTTATTGTTACAAGATATGCTGCAGTGCACCCCGCCTAGTCATCCAGATCACAAGATGTTCCAGAACGCACTAAAACTCTCCCAACATTTCCTCAGGGACCAGATGAAAATCTCCTCAACGGGAAATGACAAGGTATTGTTTATTACCCACTTATCAATTGTTTGTAAACCTCTTACTGCGCTGTTAGGACACTTTTGCCTCTGGACTGACCAGTTGAAACTCAATTATCCTATTTGTATTCCTGTCTGGCCTGAAAACCACCTGGGAACCCCCCATTGTTGAGGCAAAGATTTCCTCATTTTTTTAGATTGTGTTAGCCACTCGAAATTCTTTGCTCGGGTCTTTTCTTCATAGTTGACCGGCTAAGCGTTGGTAGACGCCTTTCTGTTATGACCCTTGATATCGGTGAGCTTACTGAAAGTACAAAGGTCAACATGAGCATCAGTTCCTTATATTAGACCAATACCTGACTGAGATTTCCTTAGCGGGTGCCTTCTAGTATTCATACTCAGTGTTTTATCATCATCAGGCTTTAATCTCGAGTACTTTATTGCAAAGCGATTCTTGAGATTGTGATTTGAGAGATTTTGTGGTTTGCATTGTTTCTGTAATTTTCTGCTCTTTAGGCACCTCTACACGTATTAGTCAAGAACCAGTTGATGGTAGAATTAGTTAGAGGAAAGGCTAGAAAACTCCGACACGTGTTCCTATTCAACGACATAATCATCTGCACTAAATGTGTCATAGTCAAGTAAGTCATTTCATTTTATTTCTACAAACCGCGTTCTGTTTCTTACTTGACACATAAATACATAGTCATGGTGACTTAGAGTTTGAGGGCTCAAACTAGGAGACTGATTACACAAGGTACGGAATTATATGCCCATGCGCATCTTAAGATTATCCTCCGACAACTCTTAATAGATCAGTTAGAAATAATGTTAAGCTTATGGTCTTGTTTTTTTTGTTGCAGAGGCAAGCAGCATTATGAGGTTAAGTGGTTTGTTCCTCTATGGGAAGTTCAGCTGAGTGATAAAATGGACGACACTCCTGTGGAGTGGAAACAGAGAGTAGCTAAAGCTGAAAAAGAAATACAAGCCATGAAATCAAAACTAAAAGACCTCAAAGCTCAACTGAGAAAGTCAATCAAAGAGTGTAAAGAGGTATATTTATATTTTGGTTATGACGCTGACTGGCGCTATCTGGAATAAATTTGTTGCATGTGTAGCCGTGATAGTGGATTTCACCACTTCCCAGATTTGCTTGGGTCATTTGATAGGTACACAGTTTTAATGTGCTGCTGAGACACAGCCAGTGTTTACTAAGTGTTTGAGATTGCCTGTGTTGACTAGGAAAGCGGCTAGCCCGCTGGAGTTTGATACTTAGACAATATGATTTCCCATAACGAGGAAGGAGGTTTGCCAACCCCAAATATATTCTCTTAAGCCTATTTACACATATTATAGAACATAGTCCTACATTTGTACATGCATGTACTTCCCTGTTTAGCGGGACAAAATTTCGGTTGGTTCCTAAAACGAAGAACCGCATGTCATATTCAATGAGGCAATTTGTTCAGCTCAAACAGCTCAAATCTCGTCTGCTCGATCATTGCTAAAAACATATATAATAAGATGATTGTCTGTTTATCAACATTGCAGAAGGATATAGAAATTGGTTCCCATGCAAAGATACCACGCCTGACAAGATTAATCCAGGAACAAGAATCATACCTGATCCTAGCTGAACCTAAGCTCAGATTCACAATCAGTACAAAGAAGGGGACGCAATACTGCTTTCTTCTGCCCTCAGACTATGAAAGAAGGGAGTGGCAAGAAAGCATGCAGACACTCAAAACAAAATGTAAGCCAGACATCTTAAGCCTGATGTCAAATTATGTATAACGTGGTATAATGTTGTGTTAGTATTGGAATAGTAGTGGGAGGTTACTGAAGACTTCCGACTGTTTGTTTGTGATCACATTGGGATTTGAATGTATCTCCTGTTGTCACGGATGACCAACGCATAATGCCTTCAAGCAAAAAATCACACAATACTAAATCTGTTTGATCAACTTTGCTGGCCTGTTACTTAAAATGTTATGCCAATTGGCTTTGGCCAGAAAGTTTCCTTTTCAGAATATTAACTTCAATATTTGTCTGTTTTTATAATTGTTGACTAGCCATTCAACTTATGCAGTTGGCTGCTAATATTGACTGAAGGTAGTATATAAACTAAATGGTTTCAATTCTGCTTTTTTCACTTTTGCAGTACCTGCTGAAGAAAAACCCAAAGTCCCTCATCTAGATGCTCAAGCAATCGTAGACATGTGTAAGGATAATGTGCACCTGAATAACATGGGCCAGATGGTGATGAAGGAAGCATCTGATGAAGATATCGTGAGCGGACAACTCACAATTACCATTCATAAAATACTCGGCCTTCAAAACTCATGTGGTGAGTTTTTAGTGCTTTTTTTCTAAAATGATCAATGAGAGATTGAATTGATTTTTTTGCTACCAGGCAATGTTTTTTCTCTATATTCAAAAAAGTGCAAAAACCAAAGGTTTTAGTGATCATGAATATATAGTTTTCACATTAGGTTTTGTCACAGTTTAACTTCCATTAATTATTTTACTTTTCAGAAACATTCACTGCCATAGAAGTAGATTCATTCGGACATTTTTATCTGAAAGCTAAGACTCCAGTTAAGACGTCTGATTGTCCTGTGTGGAATGAGAGTTTTGCCATCGACTTGGAATCCTCAAGTACACTGAGACTCATATGCTATAAGCGTACTAATAGTGGGGATGAAATGCTCGGCAAATCGTCTCTCAAGGTATGCAGAAAATAACCTGTGACGCCAAACCTTAAAAAGTATTGAATTTTTGGGGTTGCTTGATATATGAAGCCTGATAGCAGCTGCCGATTCAAGCAGAGATTTTCAAATTGCTGCCATGAATCAAGCATGGTGTTGTTGATTATCTAAACTGATAGCAGTGAAAATCTTGTCGTGGCAGTAAAGCATGTCTCCAAAATATATATTTTGGAGATATACATTATTGCCACATTGCGTGGGAGCATGTGTTATTATTATGTAAATGATTGGTGTTTATGTTGTTTCGAATGGTGTTGAGCAACCAGCAAGTAAATTACGTGGAAATGTTACTGACCAGATTCCGCCCGAAAATATGTCCAAAATAAGTTTTGATTAGTTTTTTGGATTGTGTGGGATTTTCCTTGCTACATAATGTGCTGCCATATATATTTTCAGTGTTGGTGTAAACAATTCTTGTTTACAATGCTATTCACACGTTTTACCATTATGCATGGTAACAATAAACTCGCTTATTGGCGTAAAAAATCATTGTATACACTAGTTAGTTTGTTCTAGCATACCAGGTTCATACTGGAAAATGTGGCCCAAAGTTAATGTATACTCTCGATTGTAGCTTAGTAAACAGTGGCTGAAGCAGGGATTTCAGGAGAAGGAGATCTCTATGAATGAGGTCACACTGACTGTCTCTATAAAATATAAGACTGCTGAACAGACAATCAGACGTCTGCCTTCAAAAGTGAGTCATCACGCTGCTGTCTCAGCGGTCTGTGTGTAAACTGCCATTATTTGATTATTTCTTATGTTGTAAGACCGCAAAATGTCTCCAGTCATGTTATCGCTAAAAATATATAATGTATGCATCATACTCTTACATAAAATATATACAATGAGATGAATAAACAAAAAGCCAAATTTTATATCTAGGATTTTGAAAGTAAATAGTAAACAGTTGTTCACATGAACACGAATTCTGCTCGCGCTGAATTGCTTGTAAGTATCTTGTTCGCAGTCTGGGTTAGTTTAAGTGCTCCAACTATTTTTGGATGGGCATTAGTGGCACCAGGGTTGATAGTGAGCGCCACTAACACCTACCCAAAAACAGTTTTGTGCACTGAAACTGAGTCTGGGTCAACCTATTCCATTTTGATTGTATTATCATATAGTAGGTTATATGAATGATTTTTTCTATTCTCAGATTGAATCTGGTATATTTGGAGTTAAGTTATCAAGCACTTGTAACAAGGAAGGGCTGAAGGTGCCCGCATTTGTCACAGCCTGTATTGAGGAAGTTGAAAAGCGAGGCCTCGATGAGATGGGAATTTATCGTGTGTCTGGTACAACTTCTGATGTACAGAGGATACGCAAAGCATTTGATAAAGGTAAGCAAAATGTTGTGATACTTGTTTATAAGCTACTTATTCATCCAAATAATCCAGTCCCATTAAACCCATAGTGCAATGAATGTCAAGATAATTTTGCAATAAGAAACAATTTTCATTTTATTTTACCTCTAATGTAGCCCAGCTAGCTTTGTACATGTAATTACAAATATATACCATTAACTTCTTGTTGACATCTGGTATTTCACAGATGCTTGCTTCAGCATCAATGATGTGATTGATGTAGTCGGATGGTAAAATCTGGGTTGTTGACATCCATACAATTCCTAGCCCCAGGCAAACAGCTGATATGCCATGTATCGCTCCAGCTAAATTTAGTGCCCTCTCCGGATGTTAAAGACTATATGGTTGGACCATCCCCTCAGAGAAACTACAATATTTGGAAGTTCAGTCGAAATTTCAGCTACCTGTTTTTCTGACGATGCCTTACTGTGGTAATCACACAGTGGCTATTTATACATTGTGTTCATGACATTATGGTTTGTCCAGACCCTGGGTGCTCTGAGGTTAGGAATTGCCCAAGGTTAACTGAACATAATGCCATTTTTAATACTACCATTAATATTGTACGACGATGTTCTGGTGTTAGCTCATACAATAAACTCAGTGTAATTGATGATGATGACATGTGCTTGCAGGTGCTCGAGTCGGGAAAACCCTGTTACCAGAGGTGGAGATAAACGCAGTGACAGGTGCTCTCAAACTGTATTTCAGAGAATTACCAGAAGCCGTCATCACAGACGCTCTCTATCCCGAGCTTATTGAGACATACAGTAAGTAGAGTTGTTTACATCGCATCGCAGGAATAACTCCCCTAGGCACTGATATGATCACCGTGCATATGTAAACATAAACACAGACATAATTTCCCATATCTGTCTAGTCTGTCACGAAGTCAACAAATTGTCATCTAAAATTCTAAGCTAAATTTAGCTGGTAATAAACTTCCCTTGGGATAAAAATAGTAATAGCGTAAATGTCACTTTTGCCTTCTAGAAAAGAAAGGGATATCAGAACCTTTGTTACAAAATTTCAAGCTGTTATAGAAAATCACTCTCATGGTCAACAATCACAATGGTTCAGGCATTCTTAGTATCGCAGGTACCCCAGTAGCGGATCCTTTTTGACCTTCAGTATTGTTTTTGCAGTAATTGGTTGTTGGTTAATGGTACAAATAAGGCACTTACTTTGAACAACATAAAATCAGTATTAGAGGCTCTCGTGTATTCAGTGACGTGTAAATGTGTTCTACGAAGCCAATTTTAATGGTTTGTATTTTCTGTGTGAATTCCTACACGCATCCAATCACACAACGGTTAATATAACACTTACTTCTCATTTGCAGAAATACAAGACAAAGAAGAACAAGAGAAGAAGATGATAGCTTTGCTTGGCTCCCTGCCTGATTCTAATTACCACACTATGATGGCGATATTAGAACATCTGATAAGGCGCGTTTTTAAAAATTTAATTTAAAATCTATCATGGTTGGAACGGTCTAAATAATCATTTGGAAAGAGTTTGTTTCTTGGCTCAGTACTTGTGAGACATAGTTCTGTGCTTCTCAATATCCATTTCAGCTGTTCATATGTTAATATCATTTTTATTTCAGAATTGGAAGTCATGAAGCCACCAACAAGATGCCATTCCATAATCTAGCTGTCGTCTTTGGTCCTACTCTGCTGAAGCCTGCTGAAAAAGCTCAAGCCTCGAACCCAATGGACTTATTCTCAAGCAGCGCCAATGACGCTATGTATCAATCTGGCATATTATTTTATTATCTAACTTTACTGAGTAAAGGAACTCAATTTCGGTGAGAGTACAGCGATGGTGATTTTTTAGTGAACAGTTGCTGCGCTATCAGATAGCAGAATGTGATGTATGATGATAGAAAATTTGTCTTCCCTCTGCACACATTTGGAGCGTTTGAGATTGATTCGATGATGCAGCTGCACTGCTTGCTTGTTGCAATATGATGGCTACAATACTCTTAGAATACCCTTTTCTAATAAATCAAGTCATAAATATTTTGTACATTAAAATTAATCGGGAAACATTTTTACCTCTCTATTTTTGCCTTCCATATGTTGTACCCATTTTTGCAGCTGTATAGCGAGGTCCTATGCAGTTTTGCAGGCATTTTGCTGTATTTGATATTGTTTAAGTTAATTATGGTGCTTAGTATTTGCAGCATTGTCTATTCTGTGTATTTTGATCCATACAACTTTTTTTAAATGTAATTATGTTACGGAGAGCGGATCATACGAAACAAAGTCATAGATCCTTAAACCGCTACATTTTCTAAAAGCTTTATGCCTGCTAAAACCTATCCTCTCAGAAAGTATGATATTTCAACACTTTGTATTCCCAAGGTGCAGGAACGAAGTCTTGCACATTTTTTGTATTTATTGTTCGGTTAATTGTACAATAAATAACTTTGAAGAAAATGTACAACTGAGATTTTGGTTGGATTTGGATCTGTATTCTGTAGGGTCTACGCAGGCTATCATGATTTCATTAAACTAAATCGGGAATTTGCTCACTGGTTATCCTAACCATCTGTAGAAGCATTAGAATAGAATTTTTTTGGGACTGCATATTGTATATTACTAGCATACTTGTTATTACTTTTTTCTTCATTTATTGGAAGAAAAGGCCAGGGTGTTCACATTTCAATGGGTAAAGAACAGAGTTTCAAGGTGAATTCAGTGGTAAGCATTATCTCGAGCATATTTTTAATATGCAAAACTTTTCTGAATTGTATTTTTATTCAAAACACAAAGATGATGTGTTAGAGTTTTCTATGGCCAACTCCAGATCTATTCACGTTTACATTGCATCAGACAGGTCACTATTTAATTCACCTCCAAATTCTACCCAAAAACTATTGGCTGTAGGAGGTTACTCTAGGGGTCATTAAAATACAGTTGTATATGGTTTGTTACTTATGCTCTGCTTCTAAGCTAACCAGGAATATCAACTTTACAGGCGCGCGGAATTACACATGATAATAAACAATCATGTTTATTATCTGCTCCATTCAACAACTTTTCATGCATTTCATCATTTTTTTGTTTATTTCAAACCATGTAATGCAATTATTTTTGGTATGAAGATGCATTTGTTTATAAGTACACTGTACTATGGTTTAAATATAATGTTTGAACCAAGTTTTCTCTTGGTTGAAAAAATGTCGCTTTCAGCTCCAGTATCAAAATATTTTTAAAAATTATACAAATTATATTGTAGATTTGTACTTTGTACAATATTGTATCACACAAAAAATTGCAATGGATGGACTGGGTAAATATAGATAGTTTTAAAATCAAAAAATGTATGAAAAATTTTAACCAGCAGCTTCCATCATTGAGTAAAGATCTTCATGCCGCCTAGTTTGTACGTTCTGTTCCTGCTCAGCTTGTAACAACAAAGAAAACCTGCGTAATAGTTGATATTCCATTGAAAACGACAATTTGTCCATTGCGTTGTCTTTCGCCACCCTCTTGGTTCGATAAATAGGCTTGTTTCTGTTTTTCTTATGGTGTTTTCCTCGGCGATTTGAGTTAACCAGGACATTGTCAACAATATCCTCTTCGACATCTCCGAAGAGGTGTCTTGCGAGCTGTTGCAAGACCCACGCCTTCTGATTATAAGTAAATGTTAGAGTTTTCCCCTCCTCCTCAACCTGGACCAACAAGTCTTTGAGAACAAGGTTTGCTATAATATCCTTTTTATCGGTTATTAGTAATCCTTGGTCTGTGGCTATTGCAGAGTCTTTTACAGGTGCCGCATTTGAAAATACTAAACTTGTGTATATCAGCAACATGCATGTCGTGCAACACCGACATACATTTGGTGCATTCGTCTACAAAAATGGAAAGTTTGAAATAAGATAAATCAAGGAAACATATTTCATTGGATAAATATATCAATTTTTAACCAAAAATAGCACATGGTCATGCCGTTTTGCATTCATGATGAATGACTGATAGAAATTTTGAATAAAAATGGAGTATTATGATTTCAATAAATCCCAAATTAAAGTATTGAAAAGTATAAGGAACTCACCATATTGTGTACTGCGGTAAAATGATTTGCAATGTTACCAACTATTCTCTTCTCAACACATCCAATGCAGAGCGACAAAAGCTCAATTGGAGTGTTTCTCCAGTGTTTGTGCTTTATATATACCAGAGAGACATGTCGCATGCTTATTATAACTAATAATTGTTAATTATTGGTTTTTTATACTTGTTGCAGGCATCATGATTTGAGAGGAGCATCATTACCCTAATTTACAGAACCGCATGCTGCATTATCGCTAGGCACAGATCGAATTAGA
>ERZ1740068.866-NODE-866-length-11611-cov-8.664244_pt1 | contig 11611 bp, 9 predicted proteins | sample MGYA00581735_ERZ1740068 | MGnify/ENA primary metagenome ERZ1740068 (study PRJEB43018, sample SAMN04849740) | marine metagenome | isolation source: floating plastic debris | place: Pacific Ocean | collected 2008-08-30 | study: EMG produced TPA metagenomics assembly... | reverse complement strand
GGAAATTAATTTGAATGACTATACGATTAAATCTATTATATTAATACATCTATACAACTTTATAATGGAAAATACTGAATATAGCTCGTTTTATAGCCATCCTGCCAACTAAAAATGCTAATGATTATAACTATCAGTTAATTTTAGAAGGATATCCTAATCCTATTAATATTGAATCATCAGATGCTAAAACTTTGAAAAAGACTTTATAGCTAGATAAAGAAACACTTATTGAGATTACTTTTAATATTTATCCAGCAATTCGGCAAATAGGCAACCCAAACAAAATAAAAATATCTACAATCAACTGGAATAATCAAAACTGGCATTAAAACAGCATCTTAACCAGCTTCAAACAGGGTAATTACATCAAAGCCAGTTTAAACAACAAGTAGCCTTCATCATGAGTGAAGACATTACAATCTCTTTGAAAAATGTTTCAAAGTGCTTCAAAAGGTATGCTCGTCCGGTTGATAGATTAAAGGAAATTTTATTACCGGGTACGAGTAGAACCTCGGAATTTTGGGCACTCAGAGATATTAATTTAGAAATAGAAAAAGGACAAACGGTAGGTCTTGTTGGTCGAAATGGTTCTGGTAAAAGTACGTTATTACAAATGATTGCGCGTACTTTAACACCAACCACGGGGGAGGTAGTTGTCAGGGGACGGGTTTCTGCGCTTTTAGAACTTGGGAGTGGTTTTAATCCGGAGTTTACGGGAAGACAAAACGTCTTTTTTAACGCTAGATTATTAGGTTTAAGTCAACAGGAAATAGAAGATAAATTTGATGATATTGCTGCTTTTGCTGATATCGGAAGTTTTATCGAGCAACCTGTAAAAACTTATTCGAGTGGGATGTACGTTCGCTTAGCTTTTGCGGTAGCGGTTAACGTTGAACCGGAGATTTTGATTGTAGATGAAGCTTTAGCTGTTGGGGACATTGTGTTCCAGCATCGCTGTATGCGAAAAATGCGGAGCTTGATGGATTCTGGTGTAACTACTTTGTTTGTATCTCATGATTCTGGTGCGATAAAAACACTGTGTAATTCAGCAGTAATGATTGATGCTGGAAAGATTTATGCTTCCGGTAATCCCAATAGTGTAATTATCAAGTACATGAAGTTGGTGACAGAAAGCGAATTGGGATTAGTTAATTCAGAAAATGATATTGATGATACAAAAAATACCGTAGTGGGAGCATCTTGCTCTCTACTTGATGAACAATCTTTACCCAACCAAAAAAGCCAAAAAAATCCTCAAAATCAAAAAACCCGACGGGGAAGTAAGAAAGCACTAATTGAAAATGTACAGCTATTTCATCAATGTGGAGATGAAGCAGATGAAAGTCCGATTTTTGGATTTAACGAACAAATCAAATTATTAGTTGAATTACAAGTTTATCAAGAGTTACAGGATTGCATCATCGGGTTTTTTGTCTGCGATAAAAATGGAAATGAGTTGATTGGTAGTAACACCATCGAAGAAAACCAACCAATCGGAAAATTAATTTTGGGAACCAAATTACAAATTGAATTTACGTTCAAATTACCATTACGTCCGAGTTCCTATAGTTTAACGGTAGCTGGTGCAGAAAACTATACAGCAATGACCTTTGATTGGATTGATAATGCTGCGGTTTTTCAAGTATTACCACCAGATACGGGTAAAAGAATTCACGCTTTAGTTGACACACCAATAAGCGTCAGACTATTACAGCAAGATTTAGCAACAAGAGCATAGCGAGCAAGTTCTATGAATGCTGATTGGGAAAAAGATTATCCTTTATTAAGTGATTTATCAGAAAAAGATTTAGATGAAAATAGCAGCTTAAAAAAGATGTTGTGCTTGATAGAAGAAAACAAGCGCGTTATTGACTTTGGCTGTGCTACAGGTTATTTTGCTCGCTTACTTTGCGAGAGAGGTTGTGAAGTTACCGGTGTTGAATTAAATTCAAAAGCCGCAAACGTTGCTCAAAAATATTGTAAAGAAGTTATTGTAGCTGATTTAGATTTTATTTCCTTAAATGAACATTTTTCAGAACAGATATCTGATGAGAAATTTGATGTAGCAATATTTGGTGATGTTTTAGAACATCTCCGCAATCCTTGGAAGGTATTAGAAGAAACTCGAAAATTACTAAAACCTCAAGGATATGTTATTGCTTCGATTCCAAATATAGCCCATGGGGCTATTCGACTTGCTTTATTGCAGGGAAATTTTCAATATCAGCCCCTTGGTATTTTAGATAATACTCACCTAAGATTCTTTACTCGTAAGACAGTTGAGCATTTATTTGAAGATACGGGATATTTAATAGACGCAATCGAATCGACTAAGTTACCTATTTATTCTAGTTCTGATTTAATTCCAGCTATCGAAAAACATAATTTTGACACAAATATTACTCAAGAAATTGAACAAGATAAAGATGCGGATACTTTACAATTTGTTGTCCGAGCATATCCTCTATCATTAAAAAATCAATGCGCTAATTTACTCAAACAGTATCGTGAAGCTGTCAAAAATTTGAGTGATTATGAAACTGAATTAGATAATTTGCGGCTAGAAATACAGCAATCAAACATTCAGCTTGAAAATAAGAATGCTGATTTTGAGAAAGCAATGACTCTATTGCAGCATACTGAAAACGAACTAAAAGAAGAGCAAAATAGTTTATACCAAATTGAATTAGAGTTTCAAAAAGTTAAAAATGAATTAGAAGATAATCAAGTTGAACTAGAGAAAACACAAATTCAGTTAAAACAAGAACAATCACAATGTGACCAACAAAAAAATCAGCTACAGCAAATACAGCAGCGATGGGAAGATAATCAGATTCAGCTACAGCAAGCTCACAGAGGATGGGAACATTGCCAGCAAATTATTAGAGCAATGGAAACTAGTAAGTTTTGGAAACTACGTGAAGCTTGGTTTAAATTTAAGCATTATTTTGCATTAAAATTTAAGTAAATTGGGGCTTTCGGTTTATAGTATTAGATATATTTGTAATCATGATTAATCATATTAAACAGTCTCAATTAATCATAAATCAAGAACAACTAAATCACCGTCATAATCAAATTTTAATTTACCATCAGGAATTAGAAAATAAATACTTTCAATATGACGAATATAATCAGCAGCCCAAAGTTTCCCAGCCATTACAAATTAAAAAATCAGAATATAATTTAGAAGAAAAAAGATTATTAGTTATCTCGCGATTGCAAGCAGCTAATCTTTGTAAAAGCAAAGGGTACAATCCTTGGGAATTAAAGTTTAATAATGCATATATAAATTCTCAAAGTCCCTGCATAACTGTTATTATCACGCTTTTTAATTATTCAGAATATATTTATGAATGCTTAAACAGTTTAGCTCAATCCGATATTTATAATTTACCTGGAAATATAGAAGTCTTGGTAATCGATGATTGCTCTAGCGATAATTCCGCGAATCTTGTTGAGGAATATTTAGAAAACTCCGAGCTACCAATATGTTTGGTAAAAAAATGGTTTAATACAGGATTAGCCGATGCTAGAAATGTTGGTTTAGAATTAGCAAATTCTCCTTATATTTTTATTTTAGATGCTGATAATTGGATTTATCCGTACTGTTTAACAGTTCTTTATGACAAAATAAAATCTAATAAATATGCTGCGGTTTATGGAGAGATAAGTCAATTTGATAATGACAGCAGAAAAGAATTAAATAGAATTTCTTGTCATGAATGGGATGTGGATAAGCTAGTCAAGCAACCTTATATCGATGCTATGGCTATGTTTAGTAGAGATATATTGCTTAATGTCGGGGGATATTCAACAGATTTAATTGAATATGGCTGGTTTGGATGGGATGACTATGATGTTTGGTTAAAACTAGCTCAAGCTAATTATGATTGTAAGTTTATTCCTAAAGTTTTAAGTGCATATCGAGTTCATTCAACTTCGATGATAAATACTACTAATAAATACGCGCTTAATCTTGCTAGATATTTTTGTCATAAATTTTATGATATAGTTCAGAATCAAACATCAGATATGATATTTGGTTTTTCCCAGAGCGAACTATATTCTAATTCTCATTGTATTCAAGAAACTGATTCACAGATGTTATTACAAGAATTACAGTTCGCTCAAAATAAAATTTCTGCTATGGAATCAAGTAAATTTTGGAAATTACGAAATAACTGGCTCAAATTAAAAAAGTTTTTCAGGTCAGTAATTAGCAAGTAGAAGTCTGACCTATATTTTTAATTTTATTCAATCATATTCATATGTATAAAGTTGCAGCTTATATTACTGCTTATGAAGATAAAGAAGCACTAGTTCAAACAATTACTGCAATTCAAAAACAGTCTCATCTAATATCTGAAATTTTTATTGTAGATAATTCTCAAAAATCTATTGTCGAAACACAAAAATCTCAGAATATTATAGTTGAATCTCATCCTGAAAATGTAGGAGTTGATGGAGGTTTGATTATTGCCTTAAAATGGGCTATGGCGAAGAAATATGATTTTCTATGGCTTTTTGACCAGGATAGTCAACCAGCAGTAAATTGTTTAGAAATTTTACTAACTAAATATCAGCAATTATCCGGACAAGATTATAATATCGGAATCATATCTCCTCAAATTATTGATATTAATACTTCACAAGAATTGCCTGGATATGTTTTTCAAGACTATAAATTTGTCCCAAAAGATGAGCATGTTCAAGCAAAAGATTATTATACTTGTAATGGTGTAATTACTTCAGGTTCTCTTGTTAATTTGGATGCTGCCAAAAACGTTCCACTTCCCAAGGGTGATTTATTTCTTGATGCTGTTGATTACGCTTACTGCATGAACTTTATATCTCAAGGTTACGAAGTTGTGTTGGTGAAAAATGTCACTATGCAGCATCGTCTTGGTAATTATTCTCAAGTAAAAGATAGATTTTATCAGATAAAAAATCAACTAAATAATCAAGTATTTACTTTCACTTGCTCTCCATCTCGTTATTACTATGCTTGCCGAAATCATACTTATTTTGAAACTCGTAACTCAAATAAGCAAATGCTACATTTTTGTCTCTTTTATAGATTGAAATGTTTAATAGATATGATAACTAGAATTATACGTTATGAACCCGATTCGGTTTTAATTAAACTGTGGGCTTGCATTTTAGGAACTTTCGACGGGTTTAGAGGTAGACTTGGTAAAACTTGGTAAATTGATTCTCTATATTTGTGTTAATTTACAATTATTTGTTAAATTTGACTCCCAAACAGCAGTAGTATAAAAATTCAGGGATAGTTTATCACAAATCAATGAAAATCATTTCTACTGAAATTCCTGATGTTTTAATTATTGAGCCACAAGTTTTTCACGATAACCGTGGTTTATTTTTTGAATCGTTTAATTTAAAAAAGTTTACTGATAAAACTGGTATTAATGTTAACTTCGTCCAAGATAACCACTCTTACTCGAAACAGCATGTACTGCGTGGTTTGCATTACCAAATAATACAACCACAAGCAAAACTCGTTCGCGCTGTTGTTGGTAGTGTATTCGACGTAGCAGTAGATATTAGAAAAAACTCTCCAACTTTTGGTCAGTGGGTTGGTTATGAGATTAGCGCCGAAAATAAGCGTCAAATATGGATACCATCAGGTTTTGCTCATGGTTTTGTAGTTATTTCTGAAGCGGCCGAAGTTCTTTACAAAACTAGCAATTATTATTCACCTCAAGGAGAGCGTACTATCCTTTGGAATGATGCTGATTTAAATATTGATTGGCAAATAAATACTCAACCAATTATTTCTACAAAAGATGCAGATGGTAAACCTTTTAATCTAGCTGAGGTTTTTTCTTGATAGATTAATCTTCGTTAACTCAAGAGACGTAGCAATGCTACGTCTCTAAATTCTGCTGCCAAAAATACTAATTTTATGTAGAAATTACAGCACCAAAATCCTGAGTCCAATAACTGTTGTAGTTCACATCTCCCGTGTCATCAGCTAAGTAATAATATCCAATCCCGATTTCTTTATAGTTAGGATTGAGAATATTTTCCCGATGTCCCGGACTATTCATCCATCCTCTAACAACTTCTTCAGCAGTTATGTAACCTGCAGCTATGTTTTGACCAACGTAAGAAGATTCATAACCCGCTAACTTTGTACGGTCGCTAGTTCTGCTTCCGTCTGAACCTGTATGACTAAAAAAGTCAGCTAAAGCCATATCTTGGCTGTGTGTTTGAGCTGATTGAGATAGATTGGTGTTTAAAGTTAAAGGTTCTAAACCATGCTGACTTCGATATGAATTTGTTAATGCAACAACTTCTGTAATCAGAGGATCTATTGTCTGGGAAGTTGATGCAGGCTGGGATGTGGCTGAAGCTGATGTACTTGGAACTGGTGATGATTGATCCAAGACTATTGTCTCGGATTCAGTATCTATTGGAGTAACAGACAGACTCAGGTTGTAGTTGGTATTGTCTGCTTCTACACCTTCAAACACCCGGATGTAGTATGTTCCATTTTCTAAACTATTAATACCTAAAAATTCTTCTGTATTACCGCTATTAGCTGCACTCGCGATAATCTTGCCACTACTATCAAGCAATTCCACGTCTACATCTGCACTTAATCCGTTAACCACGACTTCGAGGTTGCTATTCAAATTATTCAAATTCAAACTATAAAAGTCGTTTCTATCAGAGTTTCCTATAGAGTCTCTAAAACTTACCTCACCTTTTGCTAAAGTTATTGTCCGTGCGTCATTTAAGACATTTCCTGCACGGTCGCTCTCTATAAATTCACTAGCTCTTAACCCATCGCGTAAGCCAACACTGACAAAGTGTTCGTAAGCATCACTATAGTTAAATCCTGCATTCTTCAGAATAGAGTTGTTGTTTAGGTAATATTTAACATCAAATCCTGGTGCTGATGTTCTTCCTTCACTCAAACCGTTAAGTACAAAATGCTCTAAAAGCTGCTCATTATCTAACGAACTAACCGCTAAATCTGTGTGAACATTTTGATAGAATTGTGCGTCAAACCCTGGAGAAAAAGAATCACCACTATTCAAACCTTCGATTACAAAATTATCAAATGCTTCTTTGTAGCTATTACCGAAAGTTTTAGCAATATCAGGATTATCAGCTAAATAGTAGTTGATATTGAAAAAAGGTGAAAACGATTTACCTGACGCTATACCTTTATTTTGTAAGTCCTCCAATAACTCTTCGTAAGTCAGAGACGTTTTGTCACTATTTGTTTTTCGGTAGAAATCCAAGTCAACAAGTGATGAGAATTTCCGTCCTTGACTAACGCCATAATTTACTAAATGTTCGTAAGCCTCTTTATTATTTAAGCCAGCTAAATCGCTGTTACTAGCACGATAGAAATCTAAATCAACTAGTGATGAAAATTCCAGATCATTATCTAAACCGTAACTTTTGAAATGTGACCGTGCTTCTTTATCACTCAATGCATTCAAATTTGAATTAGCAGAGCGATAGAAGTTAGCATCAAATAAATTGATTGGCATAGGTTTATTAGGGAACAACACAAAAAACCATTGCAAACGTTTGCTTTTCGTCAGCGTTCCTATACCACGTGGTTAAAAATCACAAGACTTTTGGTTTTATGATTTAAAGAAAAAATTAACTATTCATTCAAGTAGGAATTATAGCAACATTAACACACCTAGTTTTGTCTTCTGCTATAAGTGGTATTTCTAGCTTAGTAGGTTCTGTTTTTGAAAAACAACCAATCTATAAGCCATTCACTGCATTAAAAAAGATTTTTATGTAAACAAATTCTAAACATTTTGGTTAACAAATATAAGTATTTTAAAACATTGATTTTTATTTGTGCATAAAATTTGAAAATATGATAAAACAATTCGTTTTTGTATCTATCTATATATTCGTTATTAAAAAAAAATAATAGCCCTTAAATGCTTTACCTAAATTTTTTTAGTGTTTAGATTTATTGGCAATATAAGTTATATTAATGTACTAGTAGTACAAATGCCAATCAAAAAGTTGCTCTAATTTATATCATTTACCTGTATGATTTCACTGAGACCCGAATGAATGCGATTTTTTTTTGCTTACAGCAAACACTTGTCTAATGCATTCAAAACTGTACCTAATCATTTAAAGGAAATTTTTTTGATATCGAATTTAGAAGAGTACTCAACATAACAGTTGGTCTAAACTCCTGGATTTAGTAACAATTTGTACATAAAATATCAACATAAGTGATAGTACTTATACTATCTTTAAATTGAAAATATAAAAAATTTTAATATTATGGTTAATTGAATTGTTTATTTATAGCTGAGCCAATATTTCCAAATCATTTTGTTTGAATATATTATTTTTATGGATAGAAAAAACTTATAAACTAGTTTATGTTTTCATCTAGGAGAGAGGTATTTCATCATCAGGATGAATTATTGTCAATTGAATGAATAAATCAATTTTATTAATTGGCTGTAAAGGTCAAGTCGGTACAGAATTAAAAAAAGCTCTTCAGCCTTACAATAATCTAATTGCTGTAGCTCGTCCGGAAGTAGAACTTGTTCAACCGGAAACTATCAAGAATTTAATTAAGCATTGGGAACCACAAATAATTATTAATGCTGCTGCTTATACTGCTGTAGACAAAGCCGAAAACGAACCCGAATTCGCAAATAAAATTAATGCTGTAGCACCTGGAGTCCTTGCTGAAGAAGCTAATAAATCCCAAGCTTTGTTGATTCATATTTCTACAGATTATGTTTTCGACGGTAAAAGCAATCGTCCTTATCAAGAAAATGATTTAACTAACCCTCTAAGCATTTATGGTGAAACTAAGTTAGCAGGAGAACAAGCTATTAGTTCAATTTGTAGTAACTACTTGATTCTGCGTACAGCTTGGGTTTATGGAAGTGGTGGTAAAAGCAATTTTGTTAAAACTATGCTGCGGTTAGGGGCACAAAAGTCAGAACTTAAAGTAGTTAGCGACCAAATTGGTAGTCCTACTTGGGCTACAGATATAGCCCAGACCATAGCTATGTTAATTACCAAAGACCAGCCTAAAAGCGGTATTTATCACTATACCAATAGCGGTGTGGCTAGTTGGTACGACTTTGCTGTTGCAATTTTTGAAGAAGCCAAATTATTAGGTTTTCCCTTAAATATTGAACGTGTCGTTCCTATTCCTACTTCCGAATACCCGACTCCTGCCACTCGTCCCAGCTATTCAGTTCTTGATTGCACCAAAATATCTTCACTGATGGAATCATATCCACCACATTGGAGGGAAAGTTTGAGAAAAATGCTTAAAGAATTCCGAAATATGACTAGCTAAGAGTGAAGTATCCATACTGTAGATTTTTACTTATGAGATTTTTGTAAGCAAAATGGGAAAACTAGTATTTCAAGCCTTTTATATCACTTAGTACTCTTAGCAAAAATAGGCTTTCGTAAATAATTTTGAAATCAAATCTAATTGCTAGTTCACTCTATGAAAGCACTTATTCTCTCTGGTGGTAAAGGCACTCGACTGCGACCTCTAACCTATACCGGAGCCAAGCAACTCGTACCAGTAGCAAACAAACCTATTTTATGGTACGGCATCGAAGAAATGGTTGCAGCCGGTATTACCGATATCGGTATCGTCATCTCACCAGAGACTGGAGAAGAAGTTAAAGCTAAAACTGGAAATGGGGATAAATTCGGAGCAAAAATTGCTTATATTCTGCAAGAGCAACCAGCAGGACTCGCTCACGCTGTAAAAACAGCTCGCTCTTTTCTTGAAGACTCACCTTTTGTAATGTATTTAGGTGATAACCTAATCCAGCAGGGAGACTTGAGTTATTTTCTCAAGCAATTTCAACAGCAGCATCATGATGCATTGATACTATTACGTGCTGTTAATAATCCTAGTGCCTTTGGGGTCGCTAAAGTTGATGAAAGTGGCAAAGTTTTAGAACTAATTGAAAAACCAAAAGTTCCTCCTTCTAATTTAGCTTTGGTCGGAGTTTACTTCTTTTCCAAAATTATTCATACAGCTATCGGTTGTATTCAACCCTCTGCAAGGGGTGAGTTAGAAATTACCGATGCTATTCAACATTTGATTAGTCAACAACACCAAGTATTAGCCTGTAAACTTGAAGGTTGGTGGCTAGATACTGGGAAAAAAGATGATTTATTAGAAGCTAATCGTCTTATTCTTGATACCGGTTTACAAACATCGATTGAGGGAATTGTTGATACTCTAAGTCAAATAATTGGCAGAGTGGAAATAGGTTCTGGTTCTAAGGTGGTTAATTGTACTATTCGCGGCCCAGTAATTATTGGTACAGATTGTTATTTAGAAAATTGTTTTATTGGTCCTTACACTAGTGTTGCTGACAAATCAAGCTTAGTAGATACGGAAATAGAACATAGTGTTGTTTTGGAAGGTGCTAAAATTTCCGGGATTCATCAACGAATCATAGATAGTTTGATTGGACAGAGGGCGCAAGTGACACTCGCACCCCGTCGTCCAAAAGCCTTAAGATTTATGATTGGTGACGACTGTCAGGTAGAACTATCGTGATTTATTTCCTAACCGTTAACTACTATTCAACAAAATTAATTTCCAAATTGATTAATTCTCTTCCCGTTGAGGAGAATATCGATTATAAGACAATTATCATTAATAATTCGCCCGATGATAATTTTATTAGAGAATTAAACAATGAGTCCGTACAGGTTCTTCATCCCGGATATAATATGGGTTTTGGACGTGCCTGTAATTATGGCATGAAGTGGATTTATAGCCAAGATTCTCAAGCAGTTGTCTGGATAATAAACCCAGATGCTTATTTATCCAATAATTCTTTAGAAAAAGTTAATCGTTTTTTTCACTCATATCCAGAAATTTCCATTCTCGGCACAATCATTCACACACCCAAAGATGAAATTTGGTTTGCTGGTGGGTCTTTTATTCCCAAAACAGGAACAATCAAAACCCAAGATTTATTAACCAATACAGAAGCTCCCTATATCGTTTGCGATTGGGTTTCCGGCTGTAGCTTGATTGTCAATTTAGGTAATTTTTATGATTGTCCACAATTTGATGATGCTTATTTTCTCTATTACGAAGATTTTGATTTCTGTAGACGCTATGCAAATCAAGGATATCTAATTGCAGTTACTAAAGACTTTGGCGTACTGCACCAACCTTCGTCAATTACAAATAGGTATGTATCCCGAAAAATAAGGCATAGTACTTATAGCTATTTATTAACTTTAGAAAGATATACTAATGAATTTATTTTAATAACTAGATTAATTCGACTATTTGTTTATGCCTTAGTTTTAATCTTTATTAGACCTAAAGTAGCATTTGGAAAATTCTACGGTCTATTAATGTATGGCAAACAAGTAACTCATAGAACTATAGTGAATACATCATATCAAATAATTAATTAGTTTTGATGTTTTATATGTCACATTCAGCAGCTAACATATTGAATTGTAATTAAATTGTAATTAAACTCTAATTAACATCCATAAATTAAATTATATTATATTAAATCTAATTAAATTCAATTATTTACGTTTGATGCGAATTAGCCCGTGAAAA
>ERZ1740068.865-NODE-865-length-11639-cov-11.263208_pt1 | contig 11639 bp, 12 predicted proteins | sample MGYA00581735_ERZ1740068 | MGnify/ENA primary metagenome ERZ1740068 (study PRJEB43018, sample SAMN04849740) | marine metagenome | isolation source: floating plastic debris | place: Pacific Ocean | collected 2008-08-30 | study: EMG produced TPA metagenomics... | reverse complement strand
GTTTACTTAATTAACCAATGATAGTGAGTTGTTTTGTAAAAGTGGTTTTGATTGGTATTTGTACTGAACTTTGGTTGACCTTCAAGCAACATTGTTTTGGGAATTCCATGACCTTTTCTCAGACAAAAGAGTGCTCAGAATTGGAAACTTTCTTTGTTATGGTGAAAGCATACATTTGGCTGCTTAAAATCCACAGGTTAGTGCATTTAAGTGTTTTGCACAAGTGCATACAGTGTTACTAATTATAGTGTAATTACCAATGAAATATTATTATTATCATCCCCTGGCATGAGTAGTCTAAATCTAATCTCAGCTGAGACCAAACTACCACTCATCATCAGTACTCAATGATTCAATGGCTTGTTGTCTGAGACCACAACATTGATCATCATCTGTCCAATGAACCATAGGCTTGGGGGGTTTGCCAATAGTCTACTGTGCAAAAGTCCTGTATCCAACACAATAAATTTACACAGTAGGCGAGACCATGGACAAACCCCACCCATACCTATGCAAGAATTAGAATGAATCTATTATTATGTAAACCTTTGGTAATAGGCACTGATGGGAATGAATGGAGGAGCAGAAACATTATGATTCTGGCTCTCATTTAGTGTGATGGCTAAAGTTGTATTTTTTATTTACCATTTTGTTTGTATCATCATGTCATGATAGGTTAGCTAGCCTATTATACAAAAAGTCAGCAATAAAACTTTTTCAAAGTGTTTGTGATGGTCTATTTCTATGATATAACATTGCATTTAAGGAAACTACATGTGTATATAGTTGAAACTGAGCATTACAGCTGATGGTGTTTTACTGTCTGGCAGCGCGTAGACATCGTTCCTGAGATAGTTTGGTTGCTCATTTAAAATTTGTTTGATCATTGTATCATTGGATTATTACTAAAGTAGAAAATCATTGTACAGTACACACCAAAGTCCTTACGTCGCCACGATAATTAGTAACCATTCCGCATTAAATAAAAGTGCCGCTGCATCACTATAATACTACCATACTAAAGCAAAACACCAATCCGACAATAAGCCCTATGATTGAACCTGTGGTTGACTGCCCAATTGAAGTGGTGTTTGACTGTCCAGTATTTTTTGCTTTATTCTTTGGAACTTTTTTCAGTCTGGCTGAAACGATGTTTGATATCTGACTAGGCTTGCCGTGATGATCATATGCTACAATGGCAACCATTTGAGGATTTTCAGGGTCGGATACTGTGATCACCGCCTTCTCTTTGCTGTAGGCCTCTCTGGGTGTCATTTTCATCTCAAGTTTATCAATCTTTGTCTCATTTGCAAGATAGAGCTGTTTGGTATTGTTGGCTGTCCACACTTCATAACTTCTCGCTATAACAAATGCAAGACATAATGGTAACAATGATAAATTAAGGTTTCATTGACAGTCTATCTTGCTTGGGGATCTTTGGTTTGATATGGATTGGATGCTAGATTTCATCTATGCGTACAGATAGCTCCTGATAGCAGTACTGGTGGCTCTAATCTATGCTGTAAATACAAACTTTGTTGATTGGTGGCATACAATTATGAGCATTACCTTTTCCTTTATCCAGATCGTCCCCAACAGCGGTCCACTCCAGTGCAATTGTCTGATTTTCACGAGAAGTTCTTGTTACTTTAAGGTCTAAGATACGTGCAGGGGGATACATGTCCCGTTCTTCTGGTGCTACTGATTGCACGTCGATGTAACCGGCAAGTGAGTATCTCTGAAACTTATCTGTTGGTATCAACTCAACATTTTGAGTTCTATCCGGCCCGTCTAATCCTGCAATGTGAGATACAATATAACATAATAGTTTATAATATAATGCAACACAGATTCATTTCGTGTTATCAGAAAAGGCAATATTGTGGACTATTCTCGTAAATACTATCATTTTAAAAACTCTTATAATGTTTGAATCGGTTTCATGAGGGGTTCGATTCCACAGTAATTGCGTGCAGGCATACATGTAGATAGTGATGATTACGAGATGAATACCACCTCCTGTATGATGTAACAAAATGATTTAGACAGTGAAAAAATTTCAACTAGTCCTTCCTCTGCAAGCAGATGAAGCCAGTGGCCCTGAATTTCAATTTTCATACCAATTTTTAATTCGGGTGCCCTGCTGTAGCTTGTCACTGATTTCACTTTGGTCCCTAGAACTCCTGTTACTTCGACAAATATGGCATGCTTGCCGATTGATTTTGAGTTGACAATGTATGCAGAATATGTGCCATCCTCCTTGGCCATATCTGCTCCCAAACCATCATCCCTCATCTTTAGTTCGATTTTGGTGTAGTTTTCTGCTGCGGGGTTTTCTATGCTTGCAACAACTTTTGCGCCCACAACTGCATCGTAGCCTCTAGTAACAGTGGCAAACAGCCACACTGGTCGGTTGTAACCTGTAAAGAACACACTAGGTAAATCATAAAATTTTGGTAAAACAGTCTGAACCAGGGATCAGCTTTCATAACATCAGTCAGGCTTCTATAATCCCAGCATGTTATGTGTGCATGTTTCTCATTGGTTATCGACGGAATTCACATGGGAGTTATGTTCACTAATTGTTGTACACCTATACTGTAATAATGTGTTGGTATCGCTGTTCATATCAAGCAATTGTCAAGATGCTCTGGTAGCTGTTTATTTGTTTTGAACTCCTTAGTTTGTATATAATGATTGAAAAGTTCACCCTAATTTTATCAATTGCACGAAAGAAATTGAGCGAATGTAAACTCACTTCCATCGATATATTGTCCTGTCATCATAGACAAAGCCCAACGCATTGTAGGCATACCTCTTTTGAGATACTGACCATGTGATGCACAGAGGAATTCTTTTCTTTTTCATGACTGAATTGAAACTTTTGAAGTTGTCTATAATCAATGCCAGCCCCCTCTGACAATACTTGTAACATTTTCTAGACTGTACATTGTCAATGACAAGAGATATGACTTATAGCTTATTTATAAATTACATTCGCATATTTCACTCCACTTACTGTTGTTGAAGTCAGGCTCACTGTTAACAATCTTTGTTCTCAGTGTGATCGGATACTGAGATTGTTGGTCTGGTCTGGTTGATGTTCTGACGCGTCTCGGCTTCGACTCTACCTGGACCGCTATATCCTCTGCGTGAGTTTGATTGTTATCTATGCATACTTCCCAAATTCCAGTCTGCAAGATGTCAATAATCATTTGACTGCAACATCCAGCAAAACATTTAGACATATTTTTTACATGGCCTAACATCATGAAATATGAATCTGCAACTGGTCTTTAGCTTTGTCTGGTGACCCATTTAAGTCCAAGACATAGTGCTTGTGTTGTAGTCTTGTGCGTTTCAATTTCTGTATTTATGCTCCTAAATAGTGATTGGTGAAGGGACCGCTAGCAAAAGTTGCACTTAACAACAATGGCATGTTAAAAATATCCCACAATGCATTATCATTGAGTTCTCGGACATACTCAGTCAATGATAGCATATAAGATTTGACTGAGTGTGTGTAAGATTTCCAGCTCAAAATTGCATGGTGAGAATCTTGATAACATGCCTTTGACATTAGCCTGTTCCAGTCTATTGTTATAGATCTTTGTTGATGAAAATATATGCAAAATCCAATGTCGATCAGGTCAAAATAAGATATTATTATACTAATATTCTTAAATTTAAACTGGAAATTAATTTATGTGTGTAACCATTCAGAAATATTGATAGATGCTGAGAATTTTAATTTGTAATTTGGAGAAGTAAAAAATTGAATTAAAAAAAGGAATTCTTGTGACTTACATCGCATTGGCCGTTACACTTGAAAGCTGCGCTGGTCATGTCTTGATCTGTAATACAAGCTTTTTTTGTTGATGTGTTGTTGGCAATAAAGATTCTTATATTGTTATATAGCTGGTAGTTTGTCCAGCTAAACAGGAATAGTGTGTCTCGTCCCAGGGAGTCGTCTATTGCCACGCTTCTACATATCATTTCTTTTGCTCTAACAAAGTGGACCTCGCTGTACACCTGTTTATTGAATACATCAGTAATTCTGTGAATACATCTCAAACTCAAACATGTACGAAACTGTGATTTATTTTGCATTGATCACCTCTACCTACAAATCAAACAGATAAGTCTCTGTGAAAGACTCCCTGTTTCACAATAATATTCCATTGCATTTGATCGTAGTTAGATTGAACCTGTAATCCTTAAACATAATCTCTCAAACTAGTTGCAACTATAATCTTACTGTCACTGGAAGGTTCATAGGATCATTTGTCTTCGATCTTTCTATTTCAGTGAATGCATCCAACAGGCTTGTGGATTGACTGTGACCAGATGCATAAAACGACACTCCTCCTAAAAGTGAAAGATGGATAAACAGTAAGTAATTGGCACAGATAGCACTTCAATAGCATGTATCTGACTCACTCTAGAAGGCCTGAATAATATTCAGGTACAAGTACAAGCTAGAAGGGCAACTCAGCTGACTTTAGTTTCATGAAACGCTGACCACTTTATATCAGTAAATTATATAGGAAGTCAGTTCACAATCTATTGCAACTACACTACTGCCAAATCCAATGTAGGGATAGCGGTGAATTATTCTACGAGTGGCTTTATCTCCGCAATACACAACCAAGTGTTCACTTTCTGCACACCAAACTCTAATAATATTAAATTCTTTCATTCTCAGTATTATCGTTCCACCTGTTTGAGCTGCTAATATCTTGAGGGAGTCAGAGGCTTGTGGTGAGATAAGAATCGCATCCACTATTATACCCTTAGCTATGATCTCAGGCATAACTTCATCCACGGTGGGCACTATGTTTTCATCACCATCTGTGTAAATTATGATTCTACTGCCCTTCGCATCAGCTCCGTCCTCTTCCAACATCTGCCAAAAAATTCACGGAATAGAAATGAATGGGGTTATGTAGACGGAAACCTATTTTTATTGCGGTATGTGCTGGCTTTTGGACTGTGCGGACGCAAGGAAGATAAAAAAAAGGTGAATATCGGAGCAACAGTCAAAACATACATTTGTATGCATCTTTCAGCTCTGACCTTAGTGGCAAGTCGTAGTCCAAGACCGATGGCCGAGCCGCCCTTTCTTTCCTTCTTTGGTACAAGATTCATCAGATAGTCTCTGTCTTCCTGATTGTTGATCTTTCTCAGTCCTGTTGTCAAATTGTATGCTGTGTTGTTGTACTTCACAAGCCCCACACTGGTACCTTTGGCCACAGTGAAGTTCAAATACATGCTTACTGCAGAGTGCAGCTTGACAAAGTTTCTGTTAGTATTCTACAATTAAAAAGAGATGTTTTTTCGCCTGTTTTGCTTGTTTGTGGTTTAAATACTAACAATGCTGACTGCTGAATAACCTTTAAGTACTGATTTGATTGGTTAAGCAAGAGTTCTCTTTGGCACACGTTAAAACCACAACAATGTTATTGAATATTTGTGAAGGATTCGGGAACAAGCACGGTACATGTACTGACAACTTACCATACTTCTTGAGATATCCATAGCAATTACTATTCGACTTTCCTTTTTCTGGACGAACTTGAAAGCCACTCTGTTGACTGCACTGCTGTCTGTTGGAAAGTTTGCTGCAAGATTTGAAATGTAGGAGTTGGTTTACTGCCGATGAATGGTCAGAGTGTTATGTTTGGTGCTTTCATAATTACGTAAAAGTCAAGTCGCGACATCATTTTCCCTGGGTTGTATGGAAAACTTTTATTTTTCAGCTCTCCTAAGGATAAAACTATCCTCTTTATATTATTCATAAAGGTTTGCAGAAAGGCTACTAGTATAATGTAATGTATGTTTCTATATACGTCTAACCATTGTTGAAATCGGGATGTTCCTTCATAATACTCCAAGATGATCTTCCAGAGCACATGAGGTTTTGTAGCGTAGGAGCTTGGTAATTATGCAATGTCCCTTCTCCATTCTTCTCCTCATCACCACAGAATTTAGTAACCTGTCGTCAACAGAAACAGTTATCGATCCAGTAAATGGGATCTCATTAATCCGCTATGATGGTGGCACTGGCACTCTCCTCTATTGTAAAAGGGACAGCCAACTCCAGAAATAGTCATTCCAAAATACAATGAGATCATAGGACTACTGCACTCCGGCCTGGGTTCTAGGCGAAAGTGCAGCAGTCCTATGAATGAGACAACAATAATATAAATTATCAATCCAATTGAAAAAGATGAAGATCTGCCACTTTTTTAAAAAAAAAAATATAAAATTCAAATTCAACCGGAGGGTCAAACAATAAGTAGATGAAGTGTGGTTTAATGTCCATATTATATACATCCATATCTGGCATCTGTTGTGGGCCCATTCTCTAGCTTCAGGTTTTTTTGGCTATTTTTCATAACATCTCAATGTGAATATAATATTGCATATCAATTAGGAGCAAAAAATGCTTCATACACTTGTGAGTGATGTGCTGTACATTAGCGAACCCAGCGCCTTTGTCTGATCATCATTCTCATAGAATCTACAGTCAGCCTCAGGCATAGATGTCAGCGGGTCAAGTTTGCACTGCTCTCCCGTCCTCCTGTTTCTGGTCATACCACGCACACCTCTGCTACATCTTGTCGGCTCCAGCTCTCCGGTTGTGATTGAGTTGTAGAAATGGTCTCTGATGTTATCTCCTATGGGATATTCATCAAATAAGCCCCACCGCAGGTGTCCCCATTCATGCACTATCATCTTCGCTAGAATCATAGAGCGATGTTTAAACGTTTATAAACTGAGTAGGCCGGGGTTTATATTTAACACATATCAGTCGGTGCAACTATGTATGTATTCAATGATATCTCATCGGGGAATATGATATCATGTTGTAGAGTTCAAAATTCACATCCTAATTTTTGGTGGTTCAGACCTGCAATTTTTCCAAAATTAAGTGAGTTGATTTGTTTCACTTCCATATCCATATCTATATCTGCTGGATTTTGGCAAATGACATAAAATTATATTTTGGCTGTACAAGTGTAATTGCCACAGATATTTTTGGAGATGGAGCAAATCCAGCCAGTCCTGAGTCAGCCTCAGTTTCAAATACAATCATCTTCATTATGTCATAGATGGAGTGTTCTCCCTAGCCAAACTGACTTTCACTACCACCAATTTCATCCCTGTCAATTTGTGTTTGCCCAATATGTTTTCACAACTGTTCTCAGCCCATCTGTCCTATGAACTCATAGGGATGGATTGAATAGAGGAGCACTAATCCGTTGATCCACTCAGATTAGGTGTTAGTTGATGTCAGTCAAATTCATATCCATAGACATCCGATATATGATATTGTGGGAAGGCAATTTCGATTCACAGTTTTTTCAATGATTTTTAGTGAATAATATATGCAGATGTCATAAAAAGGGAAAATTGTTTCAATTAGATAGGATAATTTTTGACATGTATGCTTGTTCAAGTACTGTACAACTGTACATGTTATTCTTTGTAATAGTGTATGCACTTAGGATAATACAATCTGTCTTGCATACCAGTGCTCTCGACATGGATGTGACACAGTAAATCATTTCATAAAGCAGTTTGTAAACACTCTCTGCACAAAGGTAATAAAAAAAGTTGGTGTTGAGCAACATTTCATGTGCTCACCTTGAGCTATTTGCAAAATCATTGCACTGCAAAACTTACCTGCTGAGCCAAATCTTCTGTTGTTACTGGAGGTTATAAATTCTGGTGACAGCATCATGTATTGTCCCGGGTCCCCGCATCCTCCAACCTGTCTGGTCCAGGGGTTGTTACCATTGATGGATGTCGGCTTTTCTATCCTTATGTTTGCCTATAACGTCATGTGCATGTTATTGCATTTTACAGGGCAGAAGTGATGTCAATGTGTCGATGAAGGCCTTGGTACAATCAATAAACATTCATTATGTACCGGTATGGTACAAATGCAGGAGTACCTAAACTTACCAAGGATGTACAGTATAATAGATATACATAGAATGTCAAATATCTTTGGATACATATGTACTTCACCTAGACCAATGCATTGGCCTCTTTTTTTTATTTGTGTTCCCCCACTTTATCATTATACTGTCTGCTGATGGTACCTTGTTAAGTGACTCTGTGGTAGCTGCTTCCACTTCTATGCCCTGCACATTTTTCCAGCTCTGTGGCACAAGAATTGTCACCTCTTTGAAAAATGCCCTGTTATCAGTTGCAGTGAACAATGCTGATGAAGCGTCAATGAAAAGGTCCTGTAAAGAAAAAAAGTACCATGCATCGATTTCACTGAGGATATTTATTGTATCAGCCGTGTTAAGCATATCTTTAAAGGAGCTAGTGTTTATTCTGAATAGCAAAAAAAGTTGCAAGTTTCAAGCGAAGTCAAATGGATGAACAATTGGGATTGCCCTACATGTAAATAAAAGTCTATTTTTTTCAAATTTGAATTCCAGAATTAAATATTTATCTGTTTTTCGCACCAGACAAGGCCATTTTGATTGCTATGTTTGGAGTTGAGGCATGTCATTCAGACAACCATTTTATCAATATTGAGCAAATAGTTCACTAAAGAGATTGTATAAAGCTAAACATTACCCTACAGGATGAAAATATACACTGAATTTAATTTAGCGACCTGGGTCAGATTGGTCAAATTCACGGAATTAAATTTTACTGAAGTTTGATTTTTGAATCTCAATTATATAAGTTATCATTGAGAGATTTTTAAAAATTTAATAATAAGCGGAATTTATATTTAGCCAAATTGCCAATAGGGAAATAGCGAAATTTAGATTTTAATGAAAATTTTCTTCCTGTAAATTGGCAGTTAATTTGTTCTTATTTACTAAGTTTATAGTACTGAATATTTTTAATCGGAGAATTGGCCGGAATCACGCTGGAGGGTTGTGTAATTTGTTGTTTTGTAGGTGTGGCGCTATCTTGATTCCAGAGATGTGCATCTCATGAATGTTTTGGGTCACTTTAGAGGTACTACCTGTAGCTACCTGAACTTACATGTACTTACCTGAATCGCATCAAGTAGATTTTCATCCTCTTTAACGCTGTCCGCTATAGCAATTAGTATACCAGTATAACCATTATTTTCCAGTGTTATTTTAGATGCATGATTTGTTTTATTCTCCGCATCTGTTGTAGGAAGGTTTATACTGGCTGATGAACAATGCTGGAAAGCAATCACTAAGAATAGAAAATATCTAATCATGGTATGTAATGGGCAGACGAAGTATTCTGCCTCCTCTAACCGCAACCAGGTCTTAGCTGTGCTTCGAGTATCCTTCCTTCTGATTTCTCCTTGTGTAGCCAAATGTTCTGTAAACCAGAATGATCTCCTTATTATTTGGTATTTCTGCCTATGATTGGTGGTGTCATAATTTGATAACTGATACTTGCACAATGCTGTTAATCTATTAATGCAGTTTTATCTGTGAGAGAGACGTAAATGCCGTATCAATTTTGCAATCGAGCTGCCAAAATTAACTACCTTTATCTATCTTATCAGACTAGAATCTGTGGGCAAATCAATTGTTTCCAACTGTCCAACTCTTTATTCCTTGGTCCAACATACATACACACAGAAAAAATATGACTCGAGTGTTTCTCTGTGATCAAAATTTCAGGTAATTTTTGGAACAAAATGTGCTAATGAGAGTTTTGATGTGAGCTGGAGTTGTCCTGTCTTGAACAATAGGGGGATAACTCTGTCATCCACTTGAGTAACATTTATTTATCATTTATACATCTCATAAATACAAGCAATGAGATAAACATGATATATATTAATTTACTTGGTACAATCAATGAGGTGCATGTAATAATTTAACTTATTTCATCGCATGTGCATGTTTCTGAGATATATCATCCCTTCCTGACATTCATCTTACTGTCATGCCTACGGCTGTTGTTGCTATGAAGACTATCAGGGGTTCACATACTGTACTATTTGGTGCCTCATGATTGGCCGCATATTTTCTGTGAAAAAGTGGCGAATTCTTGCAGCATTAATGGACCATTGTAAAAAATACAAAGTAATGTATAATATTGCTTCATATAGATGCTGTCTGTGTGACTGTAGAGACCTTCCAGGGAGTCAATTAAGACAGATTTATTTTAGACAGCTTGTTATTCATATTCACAAAAACTTGGTGGGTGCTTGTTCCATTACTGGGCAACACTTTACATCAAATAGCTGGAAAGATCATACATAGTTTGATATTATTATGACACAAATACTCATACAGGTACCGGTACAAGATACTATCCATGATAAATATATCGATGGCGTGTGTCAAGCGAGTTTATCATCTTAATTGTTCACTGTTTGATAGTGCCTGTGTATGGTTAATCTAACGTTTGTGAATCCACACTCAATCCGCTCAGGTCAAGGTAGATGTTAAAATATGTGCGTTGGTGGATTATCTGAGTCATCGCATTTGCTGATATGTTACTCTACAACTTTGATGATAGATTAACAGTGTTCCATTATGTCAGATTATCGTTGCCGAATCATGTACTAGTATAGATATATTCGGCCATCCATGCCAAAACCCTTTATGAAATTATCAAAATGGTGGACTGTGGAAATCATAGAGGTTTTTTTGTGGAAATCATTAAACAAAATTAGCTCACATAAAGTAAGCTTTCCCAATATCACGGAATATATATTCATGGATTGGAGATTTTTATTCTGGTAAATGTTCTTTATTCACCCGAGTCGCAAGCTGTTATTTCTGAACATGATAGTTTTTATGCAAATAGAATTGAATATTATTAGGGACTGTTAATTAGCTTAGGTATAATGAAATTGTGTCCCTGCGGAGAAGATCTCCATGTGTGCTGCTATAAATGAAGTGTTGTATATTATTGTAGGAGTATTGATTTTGGACTTAGAATCAATTCTAGTCAATGAGTTAGGCTAAGAGGAGTAGAGGAGGAGTTTGTTTGCTGTTAGCACTTTTCTCTTTATCTTTCATGCTGTTAGTCTGGCAGCATGAAGTCACTGTCCGCTACTGCTGCTGTCACAGCAGTTTTATTTTGTGTTTTAGTAACCACTGCTGTATCTCATAGCCACAGGAGAAGACATAGCTCCGGAAACAATCTCAAGGTAGGTCAAAAATCCTCAAAACTAAGCGAACTGCTGGCATAGTTTCTTCTTGTGTTCCACTTTTCATGCTCTTGGCATCAAGGCATGAGTCAGATTAACATTGTTGTCATTATCTATCACTCACATTCTCCCTATCTATACTATTTCTATGTTACCCGTTTTACGATTCTTAAATCTCCTTAGTTCTATTATTGTAGGAATGGAACTATGCTTTGAAAACACCTCCGGATATTGCTAAACAGACCATACATGTATTCAAGACAGAAGTTGACTCTGTTAAGTCAGCGGCTCTGGTTAGCAGCAGTAAACATGATCAATACAGTAAGGATAAGACACAGGACTCTGTGCCGCCTACTGTACCATCAAAACTAATACATTCTACCCCAGCTCCTCAATCAAAAAATATTCATGACGTGATATATTCTGCCAAAAAAACTAATGATGAGAGGTTATCCTCAGTTACGAGTCAGGATCATCAGTACTACCCGGAGTCTCTGAGACATCTCATACC
>ERZ1740068.864-NODE-864-length-11648-cov-8.296127_pt1 | contig 11648 bp, 11 predicted proteins | sample MGYA00581735_ERZ1740068 | MGnify/ENA primary metagenome ERZ1740068 (study PRJEB43018, sample SAMN04849740) | marine metagenome | isolation source: floating plastic debris | place: Pacific Ocean | collected 2008-08-30 | study: EMG produced TPA metagenomics assembly... | reverse complement strand
ATTAATCCGTCCTTTTTACAAAAAAGCCGTTACTTATAATATGTGTTATTGGTACGGAAGTATTGGTACGGTAACATTAGGTCCCGATTTTTTACATTTTCATATTATGTTTGCTTTGCGTTTGCTTGAAGGAGGAAAAGCAGAAGGACAAACAATACTAATTACAAAAAAACGTAAGGGTGTTTTCGGCTGGTTATTTAATAGAATCGTGCTGTGGTTGACAAAGTTGGTGGGTAATTATTTTGCAAAAGGAGATACTCAGATTTTTCAAACTATCAACTTCGATTTTAAGACACCAACGAAAGCAGATAATTCAATTTTACAATTTATTCAGAATGTAGAAAGACAAAAAGCTTTACGCTGGGGAAGTTGGGAACCTGTAGATGAAGAAGAAGAAAAAAAACGACAAAAGAAAGTAGAGATGGTGGAATCGAAAGGGGAAGCAAATGATTAGTAGACTAAAGTTCAAGGATTAAATAATTATAGCGGGCAAGATGCCCGCACTATGATATTTTTTTCGTAAATTATAAGAAGTCAAGTAAGTGTTACTAAAACTGAAACAGAGGAGTTAAACCTTGATATAGCAAGAACAATAACAATTAGAAGAAGTATAAATTCAGTTGTTAAATTATGAAAAAATTTATCACAGTACGTTCGGTAATTTTGCATTCGTTTCTAATAGTTGTTTTTGCTGCTTGTGGTGTAAATGCTACTAAAAAAGCTGAAATATGTTCCCACAAGGATTCAGAAATATTTGTTGGTGAAAACAAACTGGACGAAGATAAAACTGGAGAAGATTCTCATCCAATGCTTTTACCTCGCGAAAATAATTTTAGTAGCTTTGAAAATAAGTCACATCCAATGCTTATTTCTCCTTGTCCAGAAATCTCGATACCAGATAAATAATTTTCACTATCCTGTTTAATCATGAAACACAATTACAATATTGCTGGATTAGATTTACCCAAAATTGAGCCAACAGATAAGTTGAATCGGATTTTATCTTCAGCTTTGGAAAAAACTGGGATTGATTCAGTACAAGTTGATATACCGATGCTTCCTTTTTGGGACGCTAAATATTTCAATCTCGATAAAGTAAAAATTTTTCAAGATTCCACAACTGTGGAACAAAATTTAATTTTACAGCTTTGTAGTCAGGGAATCTTAGAAGAAGCCTACTTTATCGAAAAAGCAGGAGTAGGTTATATGGCTAAAATGATTTTACTAGCTGAAACTACACAAGAAAGGATGCTTTATGGTTTATTTGCTGCGGATGAAGTAACCCATTTATCACAAATAAATCACTTTTTACCCAATCCCGAAATCAGCAATAATCCATTTTTAGATTTGCTCGAAGAAGTAGTTGAAAATGACGATAAAACAGTTTTGCTATTCGTACTTCAGGTAGTGTTAGAGGGATGGGGTTTAACTCACTATCGTAGCATCGCAAAAGATTGCCAAAATTCTCAATTAAGTGCGATTTTTCAAGGTTTTTTACAAGATGAAAGCCGACATCATGCTACGGGAGTAACGCTATTTGAAAAGACATCCCTAAGTAAATCAAGTCAGGAAATTATTGTAGAAATATTATTCTTGTTTTTACAAATGGTACAGTTGGGACCTCAAAGTGTAGTAGCAGCAGTTGAGAAAATTAAAGGACATTTATCAAAACAGGATAAAATCAATATTTTTCAACAATTAGATACTGAGAATCATAGCGGAAGTCGCTTGAAAATATTACATAATTTAATTAATTTACCTAACACTGAAAGTATATTAGAAAATCTGCAAATGAAAGGAAGTTTTCAATCTTTAAAGCCGAGTCAATGTATTTTTTGAAAAGGAAATAGGAGGATAGATAATAGCATCGCTAATACACAAATTAATTCACTGATAACTTCTGTTATGAAGTACTAGATATTAAATAAAAGAATGTAAGTTGTTATTCTCCTACTCTATATACTCTATTGTTAGCAATATGGTTAAACTCTTAGAAAATAAACAAGTATCTCGCAAATTAGAAATTAACTATAAACGTAATAAACAGCAAGACTGTACAGAATTATTAGATAAAGCTGCGGCTGAATTTAACTACGAAGATTGCAAAAACGAATATTGGAATCCAGAAGAATTCTCATTACTTTACGGTACACCTTTATGGTTTGAATCCACCCAATATCAAAAAATAATTCTCAATCAACTTTATTGGGTAGCTTACTATTCTCAAATTATTTCTGCTGAAATAGCGACTATTTTTTTCAACCAAACGAGTGCTGCTGGACTCTACGCTCAAGAGGATTTTCGACCGATATGCGATATGCTCGATTTAGAATCTTCTCAAGAACGCGCTCATATTAATGCTTTCAAAACAGTTTCTAATCAAGTTGAATCAACGCTATTTGGAGAACGAATTTTTAGCTATCCAATGCGCGGACCTTATGCAGAAACGATGATATTTGCTAATACTAACTTTCTCAAACGTCAATGGAAAAAACTTCAGTTACAAGCTTTTGGATTAATATCTGCTGATAATACATTTCTTGCTTGTCAGTATTTTACTGTCAGGGGAGTGAGAACTCTTAACGGTAAATTAGTTCAACACAAACTGAGCAATTATTATCATAAACATTCAAATCCAGAAACCGTTCCTATCCCTGCAAAAATTTCTTACTACCACTTTATGGACGAGAGCTTTCATTTTAATAGTTCAACCATAATTTCCCATGACGTGATTAACTGTATCAAACCCCCAACAAAGTTTGAGAAGCTAGTTGCTAATTTAGGGATACGTGGTTGTCAAAAAGACCATTATCATTGTTCATTAGCTGTCAACGGTATATTTTGGTACGATGCTGCACTGTATCCAGCAATCTATAAAGTGTTGCGATCGCAAATTTTTGGGATGGATGAAGCAGAAGCGAAAGATATGATGTGTCGTTGTTTCACGGAAGAGACGGAAGGATTACACAACAGCTTTCAAACTCATAGTGAAGCGATGGAATCGTATAAAGTTTATCTTCAACCCCTAGATTATTTGTGGAAAAGTAACCTTGAAATGTCTTTGATGGCTGAAAATTCAATCTCAAAATATTTAAATAACCAAAAAACAGCTTTTCATAAATGGTCAACTAGCAATTAAAAAGATAAAGCATGAACTATACATTATTAGGAAGTTATTTATTTTTAATCGGTTCTCTTCTATTCGCAATTAATTCTTTTATAGATTTATTTAAAGAAATATCATTTCATTCTATTAGTAGTTTTTGCGGAGGGATATTATTTATCATCGGTTCATATTTATTTATTATTGATGCTAAAAAATAAAATTATTTCAAACACCCCTCTCTTTAATAAGGAGAGGAGAAAGGGGTGAGGTTCTTTATCACAGCGAAAACTGCTATATCTATCTTAAATATATGAACTCATTACAAAACCAAAATACCCAACCTTTAATAAAAATGAAAGTATTCAACAATTGGGATATTGTTGCAAAAGGTTGGTATATAGTTTGTCCGAGTCAAGAAATTCGTCAATATCAAGCTAAATCCTTCCTAATTTGTGGACAAAAAATCGTCTTGTTTCGGGGTCAAGATAATAAAATCCGAGCATTAGACGCTTACTGTCCTCATTTAGGAACTGATTTAGCAATCGGGAAAGTTGATGGTAATTTAATTCGATGTTTCTTTCATCATTGGGGATTTGATGGTGAAGGTAAATGTCAGGATATTCCTTGTCAATCCAACATCCCTGAAAAAGCTAAATTACAAGCTTATGATACTGATGAAAAATATGGTTTTATTTGGGTTTATCCAGATAACAAAGCACCGGAACCAGTTATAGAATTTGACGAATTAAAAAATAAATCTCTTGTCACAGCATACGATAAAGCTTTTGAACGCAATTGTCATCACCATATTTGTATGATGAACGGAATCGATGCTCAACATTTACAAACAGTACATAAATTAAATATCAAAATGGATTTATCGCTACAGGAAAATAAATCCGGAAATATAATTGATTTTACCCTTAGCGGTGAGTTTCCTCAAACCACATTTAGAGAAAAAATAGCTAGAAGAATACTTGGTAATTACTATGAATACACCATGAGATATGCTGATGGCTGTATTGGTTTACTAACTATTATGAAAAAAGTTAGATTTATACCTTGTTTACATATGATTTACGCTTATACACCTTTAGACAATAACCAAACACGAATTCAGCCTATTTATATAACCAAGAAAAGAAAAGGAATTATAGGTTGGTTTATCAGTAGATTTTTATTATTAATGACAAAACTAGCTTACTATTTTCTACGGGGTGAAGACGGAATGATTTACGATAATATTCGTTTTAATCCCAACGCAGTTCTAAATATTGATGAACCACTAGTTAAATATATGAGCTATGTAAATAAACTTCAACCTTCAATTTGGTCACAGGATTTTAGATTTTAGATTTTAGATTTTGGATTTTGGATTTAAAATATTACTTTTTTGCTAATGTAGCCAACCTTAATAAGAAGAATATATTTGACTAAATCATGAATAAAAAAACTTGTAAAATCCAATTTACACAAACTGATTATAAATCAATAAATTTAGAAATAAATCAAAACCTTTCTGAATGTCTAACTGTAGAAAATTCACCGATACTCTTCGGTTGTCGTACTGGAATTTGTGGTACTTGTCTTGTAATTATTGAAGGTGATATTCCACCTCCATCAGAAGAAGAAAAAGAACTTTTAGAAATATTAGCTCCAGAAAATCCAAAAGCAAGACTAGCTTGTCAAATCAAATTAACAAACGATATTCAAATTACAGCTTGTAAATGATTATAACAAGGGAATAGGGAGTAAGGAGCAGGGATTAGAAAAATAAAGTATCAACTATTAACTAACAACTAATAAATGAAATTTGCAGATTTTTGGTATGTTGTAGCATTAAGCAATCAGCTAAAACCAAACAAAGTTATTTCACGGAAAATTTTAGGAGAATGGCTAGCAATATTTCGGGGAGTTGATGGTAAACCCGTAGCTTTACAAGATAGGTGCATTCATAGAAATAGTCGTCTATCTAAAGGTAAAGTTTGTCAGGGAAAAATCCAATGTCCTTATCACGGTTGGGAATACGATAATACCGGTAAAGTTGTGACAGTACCTTCAGAAGGAGATAATTTCTGTCAAAGCAAAATGCGAAAATCCCAATCTTATCAAACTCTAGAACAAGATGATTACGTTTACGTGCGTTTATCCCCCAACCCTTCCGAGGATTTTACACCTTTTAAAATGCCTTTTTACCAACAACCAGGATGGGAAACTGTCAAAGTAATCAATCGGTTTCAAAATAACGTCACTAACTGTGCTGAAAATTTTATCGATATTCCCCATACAGCTTCGGTTCATCCCGGAATATTTCGTAAATCAACTCAACAACAGTTAGAAATGACTGTAGAAAGACATAATGGTAAAGTTTTCGCAGAATATCGCAATGAAACAACCAATTTAGGCTGGTTTTCAAAATTCCTAAATCAAAAGGGTGAACAAATTCGTCATATTGATAGCTTTCATATGCCGAATGTTACCAGCGTTGAATACGATATATCAAGCAGGAGAAGATTGTTTATTACCAGTCAGTGTATTCCGGAAACAGAAGATTCGACTTTGGTTTACACCTATGTCACCTATAATTACGGAATTTGGAATAAATTAGCAAAACCCCTAGTACATTGGACTACCCAACATATTATTAAGCAAGATATCGAAGCTTTAAAAATCCAATGGGAAGTAATCGAAAAGTATGGAACGCAATTTGCGAATACTCCTGCTGATACGATTCATGTTTTTGTAGAATCGATTCGCAATCAAATCTTAGCAGGGAAAGACCCGAGAACGCTTCCCGATAAATCCGTAGAGGTAAAATTCTGGGTTTAAACAGTTTAACATTCACAAAAAAAGAAGTGGCGCAGCCACTTCCAAAAAAATTCCCAGGTAGAACCTGAGAAAAGTATAGCGACTATATAAGCTAAAAATCGTATAAATTGAAACTGATTTACCAATATGTTAGTTTTCTTTACGTTCGTAATTCTGCTAGCATTAACCGCTACAAATAGCAAGCAACCCTTTCTATACTGGAAAAAGAGTCGTGAGGATTGGTTATTAGACGGAATTGGCTTATTTTTCCAAGGAACCATGATTCCGTTTTTGCAGGTTGCTATAGTCTTTCAACTTTACCAGTGGTTGGTACCAGATGCTAGTGGTTCACTAAATCTTTACCCCATCGCAGCTTTCTTACTAAGCTTCGTATTTGTAGATTACCTCTATTACTGGAATCATCGTCTGTTCCATACTCCTAAACTGTGGTTTATCCATCAAGTACATCATACCGTAACAGAAATGGACGTATTGGGAACTTCCCGAAATACGTTATGGACAAGTTTTTTTATTGTTTATCTATGGATTCACCCATTATTCCTGTATTTACTGCAAGAACCCAGGTGGTATATTTTAGGAATTAGTTTGAGTTCAGCTTTAGACTTGTGGCGACACAGTAACTTTACACCAAAATTGAATTCCTGGGTATACTGCTGCTTATCACCGTGGTTAATTTTACCGAAAGACCATGGTTGGCACCATTCAGAGGAATGTATTAAAGGTAACTACGGTGCCAACTTGAAATTTTGGGACATAATTCACGGAACTTATTACAAATTCGAGAATCCACCAAATTCTTTAGGAATCAATAATTCTCTATCTTTCACGAGAAAATTATTCTTACCGTTTTGAATCCTATAGAGTTATAAACGAAAAAAAGAAAGCAAGTAAGAATACAAATATTAACATCGCGGTTTTTTCTTACTTTCGAGTCTTACCTAATGACTGTATATTGTTTTTACTTCACATTAGAGACAGAAATTTTAAAGAAATTGTAGTCGAAGATACTGATATTCCGGATTTATACGTGTCTAAAGAGGAATTGTTATTAGTACTCAATAGAAATAAATACGTATGGTTATAACTACAGCTTTACATTATTAAGATACCTCGGAACCTCACCCTATTTCCTTAATAAAGAGAGAGATGAAGTTATGAGTGTATTGGAAGTGTTTTGAAAATATTTGTAGATAATCCTAAATTGACGAAAAATCGAAACTCGGAAGATAATACAGTACACATTTCAAAACCAATATCTTGAAAAGAATGACCATTAGAAGCACTATACTTTCCTTCTTCCCTGCGACTGTAATCCTCCTAGGATTTATTTCTTTCTTGTGGGTTTGTAATTCACCCGGATTTTTTAGCGTTACAGCTTTATTCTTTTCCTTCTACGGATTTCCATTATTAATCCACAAAATTCATGACTATTTTTATCCAATTCAAGAAGGAATAAGTTATTTACAAAGTAAAGATTATTCTTCTTGGTGGGGAAGTCATCAAATACAGTCTATATATATCACTTTTAGCGGATTAGAATCAGGATTACGTTTAATTCCTGGAGCTTTTTCATTTTGGTTGCGATTGTGGGGAGCAAAGGTTGGCAAAAATGTTTATTGGACTCCTAGATTAGAAATAGCAGACCGGTCTTTAATTGAAATAGGTGATAATGTATTTTTTGGTCAAGGATGCGGTATTTTTTCACATGTAGTTAAACCAAAAAAACAAGATTTACTGCTATATATCAAAAAAGTTAAAATTGGCAGCAATGTATTTATCGGAGCAAGTTCTGTTTTAACTCCTGGTGTAATTGTTGAAGATAAAACTTTTTTACCTGTAGAAAGTCGTTTATATCCAAATCAACGGATAGAAAAAGATTTTCAAACCACAAACAATAAAATATCTAATCTTCAAATATAGCTTTAATAATTTAAATAAAAAATACCTATAACAATTTTCATTATGAACTTAATTATCAAACTCTTTAGCAAACTCATAGAATCTGCTAACCATCAATTTTATCAAGCCTTAGAAAATCCTCAAACTGCTCAGAAAAAAGTTCAAAATCAAATTTTAAAAAATTTAATTAAAAGTGATTATGGAAGATATTTACGAGTTAAAAGTATTGAAGATTGGCATCGTATACCAATAGTAGAATACCACAATATTGAAAACTGGATTGATATCCAAAATAAAGACAATACCCATCTACTAACATCAGAAAAAGTTTCTTTTTACGAAAAAACTTCTGGAAGTAGCGGTACAGCTAAATTAATTCCCTATACAAAATCTTTACGACGTTCTTTCAACCAAATGTTTTGTGTATGGGCACATGATCTGATTACACACGGTCCTAAATTTAATACTGGTAAAATATACTTCTGTATTTCACCACAACTAGGAGAAGAAAAACAAGAAATAAAATCTTCATCTCAATCTCTACAAGATGATTCCGAATATTTAGATGGCTGGTTGAAACATTTAATGAATCATTTTCTAGTTTCCCCACCAGAATTAAATAAATTACGCGATGCAGATAAATTTAAACATCAACTAGCTAAAACACTTTTAAAATCAGAAAACCTAGAAATAATTTCAATCTGGAGTCCTACTTTTCTCAAAGTAATTCTAGATTATATTCAAAACAATCGTAAAAAACTGGCTTTTGAACTCAGAAATCAGATATCAGCCAAACGAAGCTTGATGCTATTACAACCTAATTTATTCAAACAAGAATCTACAAATCCAAAATTAAATGAATTATTTGAAAAAATCAATACAGATAGAATTCCTTGGAATCTATTATGGAAAGAATTAAAATTAATTTCCTGTTGGGATAGCGCGAATGCTGCTGATGGTGCAGATTTTTTACGCTCTTTATTTCCTAATGTTTTAATCCAGGGAAAAGGACTTATCGCTACAGAAGCACCAATGACTATTCCTTTAATTCCCGCTAAAGGATGCGTTCCTTTATTAAACGAAGTATTTTTTGAGTTTCTAGATGAAAGCGGATTTGTTTATCAGCTTCATGAATTAAAGCAGGGAGAGACTTATGAAATGATTATTTCTCAAAAAGGTGGTTTTTATCGCTATCGCATCGGAGATAGAGTCCGTTTTACCCATTCATACTTGAATACACCTTGCTTAAAATTTGTGGGAAGACACAAAGAAGTTAGTGATTTAGTCGGTGAAAAATTACATTCCGAATTTATTCGTGATATTTTAGATAAACTCAATTTAGACAGAAGCTACTTTAAAAGTTTAGTCCCAGTTAAATATCCTAAAGGGCATTATATTCTATTACTTGATAATGCCAAACAAAAGCCCGAAGAAATAGCAATACAGTTAGAAGAAGAATTACAAAAATCATATCACTACGGTCGAGCAAGATTATTAGGACAATTAGAACCAGTAAAAGTTATGGTGTCTTCCCAAATTCCGGAAATAATTAGTTTATATAAAAGTAAATCTGGTAAAAAATGGGGAGATATTAAACACGATATTCTTGAAACAAAACCAATTGAAAAAGAATTATTAAATGAATTAGAAAAAGCTTGTTTAGTTAATAGATAATTGGAAATTGTATAAAATAGAATTTTAAGTTATTGCATCACCAAAAAATAACTCATGGTTGCTAATCCTCAATTCCAATATATGAGTCCCCAGGAATACCTGGAATGGGAAAAAACTCAAGAACTCCGTTATGAATATATTGACGGAGAAGTTTTTGCAATGACTGGGAGGACAAAACCTCATAGTCGGATTGCTTATAATTTCGGTGCTGAGTTGGATAATTTTTTAGCAGAAAAAGGCTGCGAATTTTATATCTCTGAGGTGAAAGTACAAGTATCGGAAGCAGGACCATATCATTATCCTGATGTGGTGGTGACTTGTGACGAAAGGGATAAAGGACGGAATGATATGATTCGACATCCTTGTTTAATCGTAGAAGTACTGTCTCCATCAACAGCAGCTTTTGATAGAGGTAAAAAATTTACTCGCTACCGTCAATCCAGCACTTTAAAAGAATACGTTTTAATCGAATCCGATGAAATTGCTGTAGAATGCTTTCGTAAGAATGATGAAGGTTTATGGGTTTTACACACCTATGGTGAAGGAGATACTTTAACTTTGGAAAGCGTAGGAATTTCCATTCCCGTAGAAAAGATTTATCGACAAGTTAAGTTTGATGTGGAAGGTAATAACTGAGGTTATAAGGTCAAAGGTTAAAATTTTTTATCTCCCCCATTCCCAATTACCAATTACCAATTACCAATTCCCCCAAACTTACTCAACAACCTCATTCACTGGAAATCTATCAATTAACTGAATAGCACGCTGAGCATTCCTCTTAATATCCTGCGGTAAATGAGGAACGTGGGGAATTTGCGATAATAAATCTAAGGTACGACGTAATATTCTTACCACATCTCCCTCATCTAAAGTAGTATTTTCACATAGCTCTACCCACTCCATCCCTAAAGCCCATTGCTCGACTAAAGTAATTAATTCAAACTCCAACCATACCGGTAAAGCTACTCCATACCTGCGCTGTAATTGAAACACTTTACGACGAATAGGACGCAATGAAGCTAAAGCATCCGCGACCTCACCACTCAACTCAAAAAAGACTCTGCTGTCGGGACGGGAGGTTTCTATTACCAAACCTGCAATCGCTGTTGCGAAATGATGGGGAGCTAATTCATCTAAGTTACCGCTATTAAGCACTAAACCCAACCATAACTCGTTTTCTCCACGAATCGCGGCCGCCATTTGTCCTAATTCAGTCGGAACCAAATTATCTAAAGCTTCAAAATATTGCAGAATTTCAATTAAGGTAATGAACTCATCCCAATGACGTTGTGATTGTTCTTCAACTTGAGACCTTAATTCTTGAATTTCTGCTTCTAACTGAACAGCACGGGCTTGACGCTTGTATATACTAGCAGCATTTCCCAACCCATGCAGGGGGCTGCTTTCCAATTTTTCCTGCAAACCAGTAACCACACCCAACTGCTCTACTACTTCCGGGGCCATAGACAAACTATCTGTAGATTCAGGAATTTGTGCAGTTATACCAGCTGTAACCTCATCCCCGTCAAAGGATTCCCCAGGTTTCAATGACAGTTGAGATGGTGGTACTAAATCCGGGGGTACGTCAATACGAGGTAATTGAGCATACAAATCTATCACATCGTGAACTGAAGTCACGTACCAGCGGTTATTTCGTCCCAAACAAACTAAAAAAGGTGTCTCCGAACCTGGAGTTTTACCAACTAAAACCGCTGTAACTGGTGCAGAAAGCTCAGCATTATCACCTTTCAAACTTAACAACGTTCCCGAAACAGCGAAACTGAGCATCATAATTAACTCTTCTTTTCGCGTTTCTGTTGCTTGTTCTTGCAAAGTTGTTAACAGCTTACGCTCTACTTTTATACGCTGACGCAATTTATCGTAGCTCGCAACCTCTTCATCGCTAACATTAGCAATCTTCGATTGAACGGTTGTTAACTGCTGCTTAACTTCAGAAATTTTGTTGTATTGGGGTTGCAAATGCAGGTTAGCTAAATACTGACCAAAACTTCTTTCTACTAATTCTTTTACTTCCTCTAATGTATGGGTTTGCAGTAAATTCAACACCATACCGTAACTTGGTGAAAACTGACTAACTAAAGGATCTGGATTGGATGTTGCTAAATAACCAGCTTCCTTA
>ERZ1740068.863-NODE-863-length-11653-cov-6.802035_pt1 | contig 11653 bp, 12 predicted proteins | sample MGYA00581735_ERZ1740068 | MGnify/ENA primary metagenome ERZ1740068 (study PRJEB43018, sample SAMN04849740) | marine metagenome | isolation source: floating plastic debris | place: Pacific Ocean | collected 2008-08-30 | study: EMG produced TPA metagenomics assembly... | reverse complement strand
GCCCATTCTACCGGCCTCATGTTTGCCAATGCGGTGAATGCACAAAACCAGCAAAACATTCTGTCACAAACGGCCACTACCCAGGGCGTGATGCAGATTTACAGCTTGGATACCATTGCCGATGCCATCGCCATTGCGCGGATGTTGCAAGCTCCGCGTTAATCTCGGATTTCAGGTTTAGCACGATTTCAATTCCCTATTGATCGGGCGCACGGTTTCCGATCAGATCCGAGACAAAAGGGGCGACTCCATGAGTCGTCTCTTTTTGTTTTTGGTAAACCTTGCGCAAAGCACTTTTCTTGTGTTTGCAACCTCCATAGCCCACCTTTGCCTTCCGTCGGCCGCAGCTACCAATACACCAGCACCAGCTCATCCGGGTCGATCAGTTGGTTTTGAATGGCATAAATCACCAGGCCTGCCGCGTTGCGGGTGCCGGTTTTTGCATACAGATTGCTCCGGTGGCTCTCCACCGTTTTGGCCGAGAGAAACAACCGTTGCGCGATTTCCTGGGTGCTGAGTTGTTGACAATACAAACGCAACACCTCTATTTCCCGATCCGATAAACCATCTTTTTGCACCGCAGGCCACTGCGGCACCTTGTTCGATAGTTGCGTGCGCAGGGTGTCTACCTGTTCCGGGGTGAAATAATGACCGTTTTGCGCCACTCCCTCCAATGCCTGCAAAAGTTCTTTTTGACTGATTGCTTTCGGAAGAAAAGCATCGGCCCCCAGTTGCAGCATTTGCCCCATAAAAGACCGACGGTAGAAGGTGGAGAGCACCACTACTTTCACCGAAGAATAGGCAGCGTATAGTTGGTGGAGGGTGCTAAGGCCATCCCCGTCGGGCATCCGCAAATCCAGTAAAACCACGTCTACCGTTTCACCAGAGGTGGCCAACCAATCTAAAAAAGGAGTGCCGCCGGTAGCCGCGTGCACCACCTCAAGGTGGTCTTGATCGTGTAAAAAATTCGTCAATAGCTCATTGAACAACCGGTCGTCGTCCACAAGGGCAATACGCAAAGCTTTATTGGGCATGAAAATGCTCTTTTGTTAAGGGTAAAACAAGAATGAAAGTAGTGCCGCGTTGGCGCTTAAATTTGTACTGTGCTCCCAGCTGTTGGGCGCGCATTTGTATGTTTTGAAGTCCTTGCCCCGGTGGGCGCGAGGGAGAAAGGCCAATGCCATCATCTTTCACCAGTAGGCAAACATAATTGGCACTCAATCGGAGTGAAAGTTCCAGTTGTTGCGCTTGAGCGTGTTTTTGCACATTGGTGATCAGCTCCTGGACGATCCTGAATAGCTGCAATTTAACCCCTGGACTCAGCTTCTGTGCCACCCGAATGTCGGCCCTGAGGTTAGGGTTACATTCCATAGGGAACGAATGGAGGTAGTCGCCGATCAATTCCTGCAGTGAAGCTGCCCCCAGCATGGGAGGGCTCAGATGATGCGACACCTGCCGAACACTGCTCAGCAATTGCACCAATTGTTGGTCCAGGTGTTCGATCCCAACGGCTTGTTGGTGGCTCAGGCGCACCCGATGAATTTGGGATACCAGGTCATCGTGAATGTTGGCAGCAATGCGCTGCCGTTCTTTTTCTTGTGCCTTGAGGGTGTTTTGCTGCTGTTCTTTGGCTTCCGTTAGTTTGCGTTTGCGCGATTGGTGCACCAAAAGGATGATGAACGCCACCAAAACCAGTAGAAAAGCCAGGCCCAACTGGTTCCAAAGCAGAAACTCATTGGCATTCTCAGCCATGCGCAAAACGAGTTACAGCATAGTAGTACCACAACAAGCTGACAAACCGAACCAACCACAAAGTAAACACGGCTTGAATGGGAGCATTGACCAAAAAATTGGAGGAAATGGCCATGAAAAGGTCGATGCTAAAAAACAACAAACAAGCGTAGTTAAAATACAACCGCGGTAGGGCATATAGCTTTTGGCTCCGCAGGTTGTAGTACAGGAAATACAGCGCAATCCACAGAATCACCGCATTGAACAACAGGGTGCTGTAGGCCTGAAAATGTTCCACTGAGGTAGCGAAAGGAAATAGACCAACCGCTACGATAAGGGCTACGGTTCGAATGAAAAAAAGGGCCGGGCGGCTGAGTTTTAAAAACGTGCGCTGGGTTTCCAGGTAAAACAGGGCGTGAAGCAGCGGAGCAACGGCAAACAAATAGAGGTGCCCCTTGAGCAAGGTCATGTTCAACAGCTCCATGAGCACCACCGCCCCCAGGTAATACTTTGTGAAAGCAGGACCGGCAGCTTTACGAAACAGGTGAAAGCACAAGCCCATCGCGGGAACAGCCACCACGATGATGCGCATGGTCCACGCAATGGTTTGAAAGGTGGACATTAGGAACCCAGTAGCCCAAATTGATTGGTGGCTGGCGGAAATGGGGGAGTAGGGACACCCACGTTGGTGTAGATGCGCACAAAATCCCGGTCGGTGATACGGCCTTCCTCCGGTGTTTTACGGCTGCACAAAAACACGCTAATCTCGTCTTTGAAAGTCACCGTTGTGCCCTCTACCTCTTGTTCGATGTCTTCCAAACAAAACATCAAGAATGCAGTAGAAACCGTAGCTTCTTCAAAAATGGCGGTAAAGTCGTCGATCGGAATGCGGAACACCTGCACAGGCCCGCCCTCCTCATGTTGCTTCTTCAAAAACCAATATTCGGCGTAGAGAAACCATTGAAAGGCACTCTCCAACATTTGGCTTTCGGGAACCTTCAAATTCGGAATTCCCCTTTCGGGGAAACGTCTGCCAGCGGTGACAAAACGGTGAAAGCGCTTTTCTAACAAATTGCGGCCTAGTTGGTAGCGGCTATCGTCTCCACTGCTATCGGTGGTAGCATCTACCAGGTAAAAAAGCAGTCCCTCCGCATTTTTAGCGAGGTAAAGGTGGATTTGAGTGGGAGGAGCCTCCTTGTTGGAAGACATCCAATGTTGCAACTCGCCCCTGCTCACTTCCAAGGCATATCCTGAGGTAATGAGGTGCAAAGCACTTTCCGTTTGGCGCACTTCATTCCATGCACGAATGTGTTCGCGGATTTGCGAAAGCTTAGTCTCCTGTTTCATGGTGAAAATTGACCTTAAAGTCAAGGATGGTGGTTAATGACAATACAATTTTCCGGAGCAGAACGAAGATAAGGAAGTTGGGTTGGATGGCTGATTGCAGCGGAGGGCTTGAAAACCTATTTCAGGACTATTGTCCATTAACCGTCAACTTTTTCTGGGATGAGACAGGCTGTCTCCCCCGAGACTTTTGGGGAGACAAGAAAAAACGGACCGATTTCTGTCTCCCCGGTATCCCTCTTGGGAGACAAATAATATTTGGTGATTGGGCAACCCTCAACTGGCGGGGCGAAAAAACTTAAACCAGGAGTGTTGATGGATTTTGTAAAGTGCTGTTTAAAAATTGTTTAAAACATAAATCTTTCCTTCACTTGTTGATGATTAACCTTAAAACGGTCTTACAGCATTTCCGCATTATGGACTTCGCTCTTCGCGCAGCAGTTGCAAACACCAATAGAAGCTTGGCAAAAACAAACTGTTGTGGCTTTCCTGTGCATACATCTTGGTGTGTAGCTCTATGGCCTCAAACTGTTCTACCGTGGTAATGAACTCCTCCACCTTGGATTTGTGAAAAGCCGGTATAGGCTGGTAAGTGACCACCACCTGCACTTTTTGTTTCGAACCAAGGCCATTGCCAAGCACCCGGCTCATTTCACCATCGCTGTACCATGCCGACGGATCGTAGAGGTAGAGCGTAGAAAAGGGCTGTGGACGAGACAACAGATAACCGCCAAAATAGCCGCCCATCGAATGGCCCAGCAGCGAATTGTGCCCGTTGGTAGCATACAAGGCCTCTACCTGAGGCATCACCTCTTGGGTGAGGTAGCGATAAAAGGCTTCCGCACCGCCTGCATTGCGCACATTGTACCAGGTAGAATCCACTGGCTCACCATCGTATTCCATGCGCGATTGGCTAAAAGAAAGGTCTTTCTGGCGTTTTACTTCCCATTCCACGTGCGGTATGCCCACCACGATGTGTGGATCGATAAGCCCATTGGCCGATTGGTCAAACTCCAATAGCCGCACCAAATCAAAGCGCCATTCTGCATCCAGCACATAAAGCACCCGATAGGCATTGGTATCGGAATAGTCGTAGGGGAGACTGACCCAAAAATCACGGGTTTCGCCCAAGTGTTTGGAAGCCACCTTGTGCACCTTGAAACCCATGCCACAAGAATCTGCCTGTGCCGCCACACCATTAGGAATTCCCCAACTGATGAGGCTCAAAAAAAGCAGTGAAAAACACAACCGAAAGGCGCGCTGTACCATTGTGCAGGAAAGTACAAACTTTTAGCCCTACGGAAGACAGAATTAATTCATTTGACCAAAAACCAGCTCCAAATCTACTTCAATCTCGTCCCGATTGATGGCTTGTACCTTAGCTTTAGGCCGCAGCGGAAAATCGAGCGTATTGATGGTAAAAGAACCTTTGAGTTTGCCCCGATCGGCCGTTGCCTGCACCATCAGCGGCACCTCATAGGCGTGGCTTTCGTTTTGCAACTCCAAAGTGAGGTCAGCCAGGCAATTGTGAACCGAATCGCCTTCCAACACCCGAAACCCATCTAGCCGCAATTCGCTTTCCGGGTAATCTTTTACATTGAATAGGCCCTCGCCCGCATGCTCCGCAAAATGGAAGGTATGCATGTCAAACCGCAGGTTTCCTGAAGTCGGTTCGCCATTGTGCAGTACCAGCAAGCCCCGATTGGTCGCCACCGTGCCCTCCATGGTCAATTGTACCGGCCCAAGGTCTACCTCTACCTGCTGGCCGAGTAATTTCATCGTCTTTTTACTTCCTTTTTGATCCAAAAACCTTCGCCAGGTAATTTGAGACTCATCAGGAAGCAATTGCAAGCTGTCCACCACAACCGGTTTAGGGGCTGACTTTTCAGTTGCTTCAAGTGTTGGAATATCCGTGGTTGGAGCTTCTGAACAAGCCACGGTAAAGAGCAACAGCATTGCCGCCACCCCTTGGTTGATTGCTTTATTCATTGCCTACCAATTCTTTTCCGACCATTCCGTACCCGGAATCATGCCCACTACAATCAACTTGGTCTTGAACGGCCACGACCATACATTGAACCCCTTATCGCGCGAAACCCGCCATTCCTTTTCATCAAAATTGGGAACCCCAAAAAGGGTAGAAGCCTCTTCATCGCGCAATGCTTCCGAGTAGTAAATCACAATCAGCTCGTACAACCGTTGTGGTGGATCATCGTCGAAATAGTAGCCAATGGCCTCCACCTGCGGGTCGTCTACTTCTTCCAGGTAAGTCCAACGAAATTGCTCGTTTTTCTCCGTCAAAGGTTGATCTGCATGCAATTGCTTGAATTCCTCACGGGGCATGCCGATGTAAATGTTCGAAGGCACGGCCTTTGGCAAAATGCCCACTGAGTGGTAGGGGGCAAAAGGCGATTCGGGAGGAGGTTGTTTGGATTTTTCAGCAACGAAAACGCTTTTGCAGGCCGACAAGCAAAGCAAAAGCAACAAAAGGGGAAGCGTGTACTTCATCGGTGATTTTTGGAGAAATATACTCCTACACCCCTTGGCAGGTTTCTCTTTTTTGGTAACCAGTCCTTTTCTGTTGGTGAACGGACTGCAGCAGCAGGAAAAATGCCCGTCGAAAGGCAGAATTGAGCTTGTGGAGCTCCGGCTTAGCGATTTACTCTGTTAGGGGTGTGCCCGCTGGCATCAACAGAAACAGTGGTTGACCCAAGGTGATTTCCAGGCATTCGCCGTCTGCCTCAGTCAGGCATTCCACCTCATAGATGGCCAATGCATCGTCTTCAAACCGAAAAATGAAATCCCGCAGGTTGTCTGCATCCGGCCCCATTTGTACCAAATCTAAATTCATACCGGGACCGATGTAATCGTATACTGCCTGATAGTGGTGGATGCCCACCAGGCCGCTAACGTCTCCCGTGGGCGACAACTGAACCGCCTGATCGTTGAGGAGATAGTTACCCGCCAATACCGTTTGCTCTACAATTAAGGGGCGGTCGCCACTCATGGCAGCCATTTCAAAACCTTGCCCACCAAGCCGCAATACATTGCCGTCTGCTTCCAATGGCTGAAACCCCTCATACGTTTTGAGGCCCACTTTGCCCTCTTTTTCGGCCCACGCCACGTCTTCGCCTTCGTGAAAGTTTACCACTCCCGAAGCTTTTTCTTCGGTCAAGCGCAACAGGCGGGCATTGTCTTGTGCTTGCAGCGGAGATCGGGTTTCCCGCAGCGCCTTCACATATTCCAAACTGATCCAGTTGCCGATGTAAGGAGACCGGTCGGGCGCCTCATCGGAAGTAGTTTTTTCGGTGGCAGCTTGCTGGTTTTTCCTTCCGCCTTCATCACAAGCAGTAAAAGGTACGCACACGGCAAAGGCCAAAAGGAAGGGATACAGGTGCTTAAACTTCTTCATTGGTTCCCAGTTTGATGAATTCCACTTCATTGTTGGCGTAAACGGCCACTAAAAATTCAAAGTAACGCTCCGATTGCGGTATAATGAGCCGGGTACGTATGGCCACACTTTCTGTTTCTGGTTGATAGCCGTAGAACTCCCAAGCCGCAATAAGCCCTTGTTGCTGAAAATCGTTGTTGGTGTAAGGTGCAAAATCGGCAGCCGTAAAGCGTTGATCGGTCAGCACTTTGTCTCCCCGCATCAACTGTACCCGGCCTTCATAGTCTAAGAAAACATATAACTGCAGGTTGCCCGCCGGATCGCGCACGCCATATTTCAAGCCATCGCTGGTGGAGGTGTAATATTCCGTTTTCAGGCGAAAGCCGTCGTCTTTGGGGTCCAACAGGGTATCGAAAGTGTCGCGCACCGGCGAGGCAGGAACAAAAATGGGCTGCTGCTGCTCTATTTGATTCACCACCCGGGCCGAATCCGCCGGTGGTAGCTCTTTGAGCGGAACGGTATTGGTTGTGTCCGAACCTTCCAACACAATGGGTTCCCGGTCGGTTTCCGAAGTTTCTGAAGTATCGCCACAAGCATGGATGCCCAACAATAGCACCAACAACGCAACTGTTCCCCGATTAGTGGGACGGAGCAAAGGCATCAACAATCGATGTTTCATGATCCGAAAATAGGAGTTCTTGCCAGGACAGCGAACAAATTCCAGGGTTGGAATGTCGTGCAAGTATGAAAAAGTCCCACCAAGCTGCCTCACGCAAACGCTGGCTTACTTTCGCCATTGGCGGCCTGCTCTGTTTCGGATTCGGATTGTCCCTTTTGGGCGAAGCCATTCTTCAACGCGTCACCGGAGCCAGTTTCTGGACCTGGACCACCTGGGGCACGGCAGCACTCATCGTCACCAACTCGGGCCTTTGCCTGTTTGGTCAAGCTATTGTAGAAAGAGGGAGGATAACAGAGCGAGCGCGGAGAACGAGAACGGAGGAATGACAGTGCGAAAATGAGAACGAGAACGAGAAAAATTAACCAAATCCTATGACATTAAATTAAAAGCGAAGCTCCTCGCTCTCGCTCTCACTCTCACTCTCCGCTCTCGTTTCTCGCGCTGTTCACTACTGTTTCACAAACGGCAAGGTCTCGCCTGCGCTATTGGTCACAAAGTACACGCCTGGAGTCAATTCACGTAAGTCCAAAGTTTGGGTGCGTTGGCTGATGAAGACGTTGCGGCCCGTAATGTCGCGTACGGTGTACACATCGGCTAGGTTGGTTTGCAAACGATCGTTGGCTGGATTGGGGAAAATGCGCCAGTTGATGGGTTGAACATTCGCATCGATGCCAACCACTCCATCTACCTGAAAAACACTTACCGTTCCGCTTACCTCGTTGGACGTCACCACGTAAGTAGCTCCGTCGGGGCTGTTGTTGGAGTTGATGAAAAGCACGTCTTCTACACCCAGGTCGCCAGCAGCGGCATCGGTAGCCGGTTCATTGAAATCGCGGTTGTTGATGTATTGCACAAAACTGGGCGCATTGGGATCGGTGATGTTGTAGACCATAATGCCACCCATCCGTTCCAAACCAATGAAGGCAAACCACTCGCCGTTGACAAAAGCCACTTCTACCGCTTCCGGCTCCGGGCCTTTGTCGTCCGAGCGGTTGTCGAAAGAATCGTTGTCGTCGTTGGTGCTGTTGAAATTGGCTGGATCTTCAGTAGCCAGGGTTTGCTCGAAGGCATCGCCCGAATCGTACACCAGGTTGCCGGAGGTGGACCAAATGGAAAACGAACGGGCCCCATAGGTATACACTTCATCATAATCGCCATCGCCGTCGGTATCGCCAAGGGTAGTGGTTACTTTGATGCGACCGGCAACGCTGTCCTGTTGCAAAGTAGCGGCATTGGGAAAGGCAGTCGGGTCGAGGGTCAGGTCGTCCAGGCGGTCTTCTTCCGAGAAACCATCATAATCGCGGGAATCGCCTTCATTGGCGGTAACAATATAAGTGGTGCCACCCACGGTGTAGGTAGTGATCGCATCCGGTTGGTATTGCCCCAGGAAAGGATAGGTATTGATGTTGATGCCATTGTCTTCGTTGGAAGGATCGAGGCCGTTGCCGGTTTGGCTGTGGTCTTTGAAGCCCAAGGGCATAATATCGGTAATAATACCGCTGCTCAAACCAATGACCGCAATGGCATTGTTTTCCTGTAGGGAAACATAAGCGGTGGATGAACTGGCATCAATTGTCACATATTCGGGCTCTAAGTTGTTGCCAGCGCTGTAAGTACCTACTACCTTCATATCGTCCAATTGCCAAAGGGCCGAGTTGCCCGGACCAGGATTGCCTCGGTAAAGAAAAGCGAGGTACACCCCGGAGGTCAAGTAGTTGTTGAGGGAAACTGGACCAGAAGTAGTATCTGTAAAGCCACCCGGCGAAAAAACCGCCTGAGCAGTGAGCGTATCCCAGGTGAAATTCTCTGGATTGGCACCCCCATCGTAGTCGGTAGATACCAACAGGTCAAGCGTACCGCCCGAAAAGTTGCGGGTGCTCTCGAAAGAGAACGTAGCGGTGGCATAAGTGCCCAGGTTCATTTCAGGAGAAACCAACCAATCGATGCTGGTGGTATCAGCACTAAAGCCGTTCATTTCCGCAAAATGATCGGTGCCAAAGCTGTCCCAAAACCAATCGCGGTTGCTCAGTTGGCTAACGGACGCAAAGGTGTTCAGCAGCAAGGTGGTATCCTGAAAATCTTCCTCCAAGGGATGCACCGTATCGGGACCGTAAATGCGTACTTCGGGATCAAGCGGACCAAAAGAAGCCACCGGAACCGTCAACACATCATTCTGACTCAAATTACTCACGCCACCCGACACATCGATGATGGAAATGGAACCTTCCGGGTCGAGCAGGTAGTCGTCGTCTGGTTCTCCTTCGTTGGCTACTACTACGTAGTTGCCGTCGGGGGAGAAGGCCAGTGCATCGGGCAATACACCCACTTCCACATCCACGATATAAGTTCCATCGTCTTCAAAGAAAACCACCACACCAGGGTCGTCCACCGCATCGGCTTGTACCGCCACGGCAATCACACCGTTGTAAGCAGCCACACTGTTGACCCCATCGCCGTAAGGATCGAGGTCGATGTTGCCCGAGAGGCTAAGCGAATTGGGAGTAGAAAAATCGAGGATGCCAATGGAGTTATCATCAGCGTTGGTGAAAAACAACTGTTGCGAACCGGGATCATAGGTCACGATTTCTGATGCACCTTCATCAAAAACGCCTGTATTGTAGGTGGTTAAATGACTTAAGGTGATGTTTTGCGCCAAGCCAGCCGCAGCAGCTGCAAGGCCTAAGAGGGTAAGGTAAAAATGCTTCATTCCTTATCTGGGATTTTAATTTCCCGCAAAGGTTGTTTCCACACTGCACCTGAAAATTAACTGCCGTTTACGGTTTTGTGAAGGTAAATTTTCGACAAAGTTGCCTCTGTCTTTCTTTCCCGTAAGCTCAGGGTTAAGTTTTGTCGCTAGGAAAGTCTAATGCCTTGCGTTCCAGGTCTTGGCGTTGTTTGAGCAGCTTCTTCTGGTAGCGGCTTTGCACAATGTCGGTTAACACCAACACGGTGATCACAAAGTAAAAAGTGGTTTTACTCATGGGGGTGATCTCGTTGCCAAACAAATGCAGGTGCGCCAAGTGGCCCCCTTCGGTCAGCAGCATGATGCCGACTACAAACAGAATGAACAATCCCAACACTTCGTACAAGCGGTTTTTCTGCAAAAATTCACTCACCCGGCCCGAGAGCCAGATCATGAGAATACCACCAATCACAATAGCGGCAGCCATCACATAAAAATTGCTGGTCAGCGCCATCGCACTCAAAATAGAATCGAACGAAAACACCAGGTTCATCACCACGATCATGATGATGATGGAATTGACCGAACGCGGTTTTTGATCCATATCCGAATGCTCCTGTAGAGCCATCATGTGCCAAATCTCTTTCGTGGCGGTATAAATGATGAAGCCTCCTCCAAACAAGACAATCAAACTGTGAATGTTGAAATGTCCCTCAGCAATGCCTTCGAAGGGCAATCCAAAAATCGGATCCTGAAAAAACTGGATCACCTGCGTGAGTACAAATAGCAAGACGATGCGCAACACCATGGCCACGCCAATACCCAGCGTGCGCACCCTTTTTTGTTGATCGGCCGGGGCGCGCTTGGATTCGAGGGAGATGTAGAGCAAGTTGTCAAAACCCAACACCGCTTGCAACAAAGTGAGCAAGGCGAGGGTAATGAGGTTTTCGAGGGTAAATAATTCCGCCATGGGGGTGATAAAATGAGGTTAATGTGGGGGCAAATTAAAACAGGATCGTCGGGAATTACAAACCCATGGGGTAGGGAAGGAACGTCCTTTCGGCAGAAGCTCCCATCAATTCCCCGGCACCTGCTTCATCGACAATTGGATGCGCTTGCGCGAAGCATCCACTTCCAACACTTTCACTTCTACCGCCTGTTGCAAGCGCACCACCTCGTTGGGGTCGCTCACGAAACGATTGGCCAATTCCGAAATGTGTACCAAACCATCTTGTTTCACGCCGATATCTACAAAAGCCCCAAACCGGGTAATGTTGGTCACCAGTCCGGGGAGGACTTGCCCTATCTCCAAATCGTCGATGCTGCGCACCTGCTCCGAAAACGCAAACTGCTGTGCCTTGCCGCGTGGATCACGCCCTGGCTTGGCCAATTCTGCCACAATATCGCGTAGGGTAGGGAGGCCGGTGTCCGCATTGGTATAACGTTCGAGCTTGAGCCCAGTGGTGAGTTGTGGCGCACCGATCAACGCTTCGAGCGGTTGCTGCAGGTCTTGAGCCATTTGTTTGACCAAGGCATAACGCTCGGGATGTACCGCGCTGTTGTCCAGCACCTGGCTGCCTTGCGCAATGCGCAGAAAGCCGGCACATTGCTCAAAGGCTTTTGGCCCCAGGCCGGGTACTTTCAACAATTCTTTCCGGTTGTCAAACCCCGATTGTTGGTGGCGAAAATCCACCACTTTGGCAGCCAGTTTCGGCCCCAAGCCAGAAACGTAAGCCAACAAGTGTTTGCTGGCCGTGTTAAGGTCTACGCCCACCCGGTTTACTGCCTGTTCTACCACCTGATCGAGGCTCTCATTCAAGCGGCC
>ERZ1740068.862-NODE-862-length-11658-cov-10.372404_pt1 | contig 11658 bp, 11 predicted proteins | sample MGYA00581735_ERZ1740068 | MGnify/ENA primary metagenome ERZ1740068 (study PRJEB43018, sample SAMN04849740) | marine metagenome | isolation source: floating plastic debris | place: Pacific Ocean | collected 2008-08-30 | study: EMG produced TPA metagenomics... | reverse complement strand
TGAGATAAAATTCATACATTTGTAGAGTAAGTGTGATTGCAAGCTACTCACTGGTCTGTTTCTTAGCTGATCCCATGAATGAGGAGACATAACCTGTGTTGTTGATTGCCGCCAGCTTAGCAGCCGGCTTACCGTGGCCAGTATTTAAGTTGATGCCAGGTAAGGGATTTCCTTTACCAAACGATGATCCCCAGTCACCTGCAGGTGCTTGTTTGGAGTTTATACCTTATAATAAAGATAACAAATATTTAAGCTGAGTGCATATTACTGCCAGGTGCACACATATAACAAGACTCACACATCCTTGTGAGTGGTATATGAACAGGATAGGCATATCATGCAATCATATAAGAATGTAATGAGTGATACGAGATATGATGTCCGCATACCTGGCATGTATCTGGCTTTGTTCATGTAGTGCTGTTTAGCAGAGGAAGCAGAAGATCGGCCTGATGCTACAGACCCACGTCGATGTGACGCACCAAACAAGTTTTTTGCATTGAAAGCTGGTTTTGTTGAGCTTCCGCCAATTGAGCTAAAAAGACAGGATATATCAACATATTTATTAAACATCTGTCAAGAAACTTTTGCCATGTGAAAATGAAGTTGTCATAATACATGTAACTTGCATTATTTTTCCAAGCTTTCCCAACAGTCAGCAAAATGGCCATTAAGGCTGTTTGCTCAAACATGTGTTTCAAGTTGTTCTGTTGAAAAGAACAATTTCTAAATTATCAACATAAATTTCCCCTAGGAACTAAAGTGTCAACTTGAGCACATTCTCGGAAATGGTCAAACCCGCAAAAAATGGTTGTGTTACGTAGATACTCACTTGAGGAAGTCGTCATCCTCAAAGTCTAGTTTCTTATTTGACTGATTACCAACAGAGGGAGCTGGAGCGTACGATGGTATCTTGTTAGGCTTTGAAGCAGCAGTACTCTTCCCAAAATCATCCAAACCAAACTCATCCCAGTCATCCCAGCTATCCTGAGCGGCTCCCCATCTCTTCCTGTTAGCAACAGCAGCTGGAATCGCAGGCTTCGCAGGAGGCTACAAACAGAATATATCCGTGCCTTAATCCTGTTCATAACAAGACCCAGAACCAAATGCTATGATGCTGATGTAGAGTGAGAATTGGGATGGGACTTCTCACCCACCAGCACTTCTTGTGCTGATGTATAATGTGACCTTAGCACGGTTACGTAGCACCTTATATAACATCTCATACTTGAAGTTCACATGTGTGACCCATAGTGTAAATGGTATCAAACCTAAATATCTCAATCACGACCTCGGCGAGAACTTAATGTCTCACAGGATTTCAGCTCTTTGATTAGGGAGTGGAAATTACACAGAAAATTAAATTATTCATGTGAGAAAACAGAGCAAAATTATAAGATCATCCAACAACAATCAATACACATTTCGAAACAGAAATAAATAGAGTCTGCTTTAGGCAGCTCAAAATGCACCAAGAAGAAAAATCGTGACCAATAGTGAACATGCAAAACCATGTGCTTGTGCTTTCAGGAAGAACCATGAAGAGTGTTATTTTACCTTCCCAGCATTAGTTGAGGGCTTATCGTTAGGTTGAGGACCTTTTTGGTTAGGTTTTGTGTCCTTTGGTTGCGCTGTGCTAATAGCACCGGGGACTTGGTACTGAAAGCATTGTGATGATAGTTAGTAACAAGATTAAGGTTTATATGTTTAGCAATGAATAAAATGCTGAGATACTTATGTAGGATCTAAAAGTTTTAACTTCGCATCAGCAGTACCGGTAACATCTCCAGTCAGTTGTCACGCCACATTTGAGCAAATAGGTCCTAATTGAGGCTTAGTAGATGAATTTAATTTTGGATATTCCTACAAGCCAGATTCAGCCAGGACAGGCCCTTTAGGTTGGGGATGACGATCGCATCCTAAAAAAACCTGCCAGAGCTCAGACTCAAAACATCATTTGGTATTAGTGAAGCCAACTATACGGTATACATATGCATCATATACACATCTCGATTATACATTTTGATTAGCCTAGGGCCACCAAACATAGCGTGGTATGTATGTCTCATATAATAATGTGCCAATACCGGAATTACACACAGCAATATTTTGCAACCAACCTTATATGTTTCATACTCCATGTGAGGTTTCTTAATGATGTTGTCGCCTCCTAAAGACGGCAAATCTGTGGTGATTTTGTTTTGGTTCTTCGTGGCATCAGCAAACGGCTGTCGTGCTGGCTGCTGCGCTATTGGCTGTGCTTGTCGCATATTTCCACCAAACGTTGATGTGTTCATAGGTTTTGTAGTACCAAGATTCTGTCCGACTGTGAAGTAAGAGCTCTTTAATATCTGCAGAAAAGATATACATAATGATTAAACGCATCTATTCATGCAGTAGTAAACTTATGAAGCACTCACTGGAATAAAAGCATGGCATGTCCGTTTAACAACAAAGAGTAAGTGTCATCAGGATTGATTTTTGCATTATTACAGAGACCTCTCTGCCAGTCGGCTATGTACATGTCACGTAAATAGCTAACCTGTGTAGCTGTGGGTCGTTTCTTAGGATCCCACATCATTGTGTCTTTCATCAGCTGTATTGCTTCATTGCTGGCGTTTGGTATCAATGACTTCAGATTTGTCTCCACACACTGTGGCCAGCGGAAGTTCATAGCTGCTGCTAACTGATGACCCTCTGGCCATGCTTGCTGTAAAGATAAGATATAACTCATAACATATATCAGAAGTTATCATCGCTCCAGTGAGAGTCATTAAAATAGTCTGAGTTAAGTGAACAATAAGTTTGGGGTCATCATCTTACATCGGAAACAATCATTGACCGTACAATGTGATATGCACATTGTATTGTGCATTTTCTAACACGCCATCAAATCACATGCACTTCATAAATATCAATCCATATTACACGGCAGCACAACAAGGAAAGTAATTATTGAAATTGATTTTCAGGTGTTAGCGACCACGGTTTCTGATATGTGATAATATTCCGGACTGGATAATGATGTTTAGCAGCAGCAGCGAGCTATTAATGAACTCAACAGATACTGGTATAAGCTTTACTATACATACTGATGAAACTTTGGGTTTGTGCACTCGTACTCGAAGTTGCACTTTTCGACTCTATCAAAATTTAATAATATTTAGCGGTATTTGGTTCAAACATGAGTTAGCATGTGTATTTAAATCATTTCTGATTCATATACCAAAAATTTTGGAAAATACAAAGCAGCTTTGGACGTAATTGTTATTAACACACAACCATTGAATTATGTTCAATGAATTTCAGCTGCAAGAAGGTTCAATTGGTGATTTATTTCAAATTCTAATTTAATCAGGGCTTCTTAAAATGCTCTCGTCTTTTCATACATGCTCCATTCAAGAATTCAATTTCTTCAAACTGGCTTTCAGCCAGTTAATGCAATGATTTACATACATGTAGCTGTGCAGTTCAGTTTTGCTTACCCTGAAAAAATTATACCAACGGTTCCCGTCCTACCAACCAGAAAGCAGGTATCGTTGAATGCGTGCACAGCCCTATATATCTCTCAAATGCTGTTTTTATGAAGTGATAACGAACTGTTGATTTTATTTATACAGATCAGGTAGAAATAATATTCTATCATTCTCAGCTCTTTAAACGATGTATGGCTCACCTTTGTTGGAGTACCAAGGACTGAGCAGATTTTAAATATTTGGTCGATTTCACTACTGCCAGGGAAGAGCGGTCGAAGTGTGTACAGTTCAGCCATTATTGTACCCACTGCCCATATATCAATAGGCGAGTTGTAATTCGTTGAACGAAGTAATATTTCAGGTGCTCTGTACCTATAAATGGATATAACAAACATATTATATATATTGTATAATATTATTTATAATAAAAATACAAGTAGCTTAGTCATCAAATTTAGGTCCGCAGATTTTCTGTGGCCAACAAACAGTGGATCCATTTACTCTTTACCAATACACAGACTTGCAGGAGCATGCTATATAGATTCGAAATTTTGCCAAACCGTTGTAGGCCATGTGACCTCATCACATCGCAGTTGGCTTTAAATTTCAATAGACTGTCCCGAGTAAGATGAGATTTATGACGTTTGGTGAACGTGGGCCCCATGTGGGTTTGATAAGGATCCAGCAGCCAGCCATACGTGGTTGATCATTATCTCTCAAAACATTTGAGGAGGCAAAATCATAGGACATGTATTTGTACTACCACAATATCTACATGCATGTCAGCAAACAGAGAGCTAGCAAAGAAGAGCAGACAGCTATTAGTGATACGAATATATGAGCGGTAGTTTACAAACCATCGCGTTGATACATAGTCTGTGAATGGAGGTTTAGATCGAATCTCACGAGCTAGACCAAAATCTGCCAGCTTCACATTATCTGGCCCACCGCATAACAAGTTCTCTGGCTTCAAATCGCGATGGAAATATCCTACACACCGACAGAATACAAGATTAAGTGTTAGCAGCAATGCTACATTGAACATTGAGCAGATTAGATGTGCATACACAGCAGTGAGCATGCAGAAAGCTTGTCAACGCCACAGCCACCAGTCACCGGTGAGCAGAGAAATCCTGACAAACACGTGATGCTGACCATGGTGTTGACAAAGGTGGGAAGTTAGAAGAAGGGACCTTATCCATGACCGAAAGCTCCCTGAGGTAGCACAAGACTACACAATCAGGGCATTCACATGCAGTGAGCAGCAGACTAACCATCGGGTGGACACATAGTCTGTGAATGGGGGCCTGGACCGGATTTCTCTGGCTAAACCGAAATCGGCTAGCTTCACACATTCCGGGCCATCACAGAGTAAATTCTCAGGCTTCAAGTCTCGGTGGAAAAACCCTGTAACAATCAGTTTAGAATGATTTCGATAAATTATTCCATGCATAATGATTTGAGGATGGCGATTGGTCGGGAGTAACACCAACCTGGGATATTTTGAAAATACAATGCAAATACATGTAAAGGTTTAAATTAAAAATTTGCCATAATGCCTAAACCATAAACCCAGCAAGAGAATCAATTTTCACTTTCATTTTCACCAGTGGTGCCATTCCCCATTACGTCTATGTAATCATAATAGTATTGCATATGAAATCATGCTTTTATGGGCCTGATGACCCGTTATTTAAATCTTACCATTTTTGTGCATGAAGGCGAGACCTTGCATTACTTGGTATATCACATTTCTGACTGAGGATTCTGGGAAGAGCTTGTCTCTGTAAAAATAAGATAACAGCAATTCCGTTACACCTCCAAAAAGCTATGGTGTTTGAGAAATTATAAGATTCATACAACCTTCCCAAAGTACGGCACACTAAGCCATCTTTAAATGCAAATTCAGCGACCAGATTTCAAATTATTATCCGCTACAATTAATTCCACAGAGTACAGAGGTACAGTAACAGTCTACACAACGGACCACAAATTCAACTCAGAAGCTTGGGAGCTCACTCACCTATCCTTCATCATCTGATAGAGGTTTTCTTTCATGAACTCAAAAACAAAATAGAGATTGTCATTTTCTCTGATAACCTCTTTTAGCTTCACTATGTTAGCATGGTTCAGCTTTCTCAAAGACTGTAAAAGAATCAGGTCATATTATAACAGCAACTCCTTGATGACAGGGTTATTCTAATATTATTTGAACTATGGGCCTAGATTTCTAATGTATCATTGTGGCCATCACTACCTGCATACTAGGTAAACATTGCTGATGGGAAATTCTCTGTTTACAATTGCCTAGATATTCAATAAATTATTGAACGGTATCACCGATAATGATCACAACCTAATGTCAACATCAAAACAGTTCCATTATTCACTAATGCTGCCAAAATGCCTCTTTTGTCTGTAAACAAAGACATATGAGGCAGCGCTTAACATCATGGGAAGCAGTATGAATGAGGTGGTAATTGCGTTAGAAGCAGCTACTCTTCTGAATCTGATGATAGTGTCAACAACAGGTCACCAAGTGTGTGAGGCGGGGGTAAACTGTCATCACAGAATCGTCTGCTTCCCTACTCAATTTTACACTGAACACATCATTATCTGCATTAGTGAGGACACACAACTAAACACAGACACACACAGAACTAAACTCCTTGCAATTTTGTCCAGTCTTGATCCTGCCCTGGATTTAGAAAAATGTCCCGAAGTTCGAAGTATTCACTCACCTTGACTTCACGTAGGTTTAGGCATTCGTCCCATGAGTAATATTTCTTTTTCATTCTAAAATAATCACAAAGAGTAGGGCTGTTCTGAAATCATGCAAGCGGTCTTGACCAAGGTCAATATGTGAGAATTGCTGATACTCTTCTCTAAAAGATAGCATGCAACCATTGTAATGTTTACAGTGAACGATGAACGAGGCCCTAGAGGAGAACATGTTGGAGTAGGCCCTATTGCTTTTTCATAATGAATAGGTAGACTATGTCCATGCGCTGTTTTGATTCAGTAACATGCCACCATTCAAGATCCTCAGAAACTCAAAGTTTTGAGTCACGTCGAGTTCATTCAACCATGCATATGACGCATTACTTCTTCAATCAACCCACTTGACAGTCAAAAAATGTTCTGGTCGCCACAAATGTATATGTATTTACATATCACAGGTAATACTTGCTAGTCTTACATACCGTTTAATGGCAACTTTTTCATTTGACTCGAGGTTTGTAGCCAGGAGAACGCTGCCATAAGTTCCATCTCCCAACTGTTTGGAAACATTGTACCGATTCATGACGTGATAATTTGTTACCTGCTCAACTCATACCCATTACTGCAGCAGTAACCCAGTACGGTTGTTTACTATCTGAGAAGCTAGAGTGTTATCAGTAACACCTGGAGCAGAGTACCTAGAACTGTAAAAACCAACAGTAGGCCTAACTTGAAAGTTGTAACACGATCTCCTCTTCTCATGAAACAAAGAACGAAAACAAAAAGCCTTAGCTAAAGCAGAGCAGAGTGGGCTTCATATTTTTGAAGCCTTCTACTTGAAAAGGGTATGTAGCTCACACAATGTGAGACAACTACGGTAATAGACTGATAGGACATTCTTTTCTTAATAGTTTTTCCGAGATTTAAAATAACAACATCTCTCTGGATGTAAACTCATATATATGCAAAAGCAAACAGCAATCAGGACAGTTAATATACAAACATAAACTGATATAGAGAAATTTATAACGTTTATGTTTACAACTTAAATCAAGAAAATCGTTGCAGCTTTTACAGCCCTAGTCAACAAAACTGTCATTTTGTGTGCATCTGCGGGAATAAATATCACACATCCATGATGAACTCATATCAAAACTTGAGTAGTCATAGCTTCACTGGTACTCTAGAGTTTTTCGCGCAATGAGACATATTGTATATCTATATCGCAACTGAAAATCGTGATATGCATATCGCATCGCACTTTCCCCATATCATGCATCTCAACTTACTAACTCATATCCACTGACAACATACTATCTTGTTGTTGCCCTATGCACTTTTCACTGTTGCTCAGCAACTTTATGGCTAGAGATTCTTGTATTTTTATTTTGTATATACAATAAGGCCCAAGTCCACTCCTAATGGGCATCAGTACATCCCTTGAACAACCCCCAGGATGGACTGAGGGGGGGATAGGCCTATAAGTAGGGGAATAAATTATAAATCCACTGACCACTCACACGCACGTGGTCAGAAGACCTAAGCACGCGCTCAGTCAGTAGTCTTGACTGGCAGTATGAGTAGGCCTAGACTGCTGGAAGCCCCAGAGAGCCCACAATAACAAACAGCAAGATGTGCTGAGCTATAAATTTTAAAACCTCTACTCCTCTAGGCTCCTTTAATACCTACAGCTATTTTCTCAGCGATTGACCAGTCCAATGATGGGATTGGTTGGCTATGAGGAGACATTGAAAATAGTCAATCACAGTCAATCACCAGAGCTCAACAGAAAATCATAGATAAAAATAGGTCTAAATGTACATTTAAAATAAATCAAGATGATAGATTACAAAAAATCATATATATTAAAAAAATAACAAACAAAATCACAATTCAATAAGTCTTATGACTGCAAAATCATATACTACAGCAGTATCTTCTCACCTTTGGATTGCTGAAAATATCTACAATCTGCTAAATTTGAAATACAAGTCAGGGATGTTATATAAAATAAACTTTTGCCTCACAAGTAAGTATCTTCTCACACTTTGGGATTCAGAGGAATCTTTGCCATTGACCTTTATTGTGGCAACCAATCTCGTACAATGCGTGATCTCACTAAATTTCCACTGTTCATGGGAAGACAAGTCTGAATATGCTTTGATAATTTAAATAGTTTTGAAGTTGCTTGTTCTTGCTTTGAAAGGGGGTAACTCCTATATCAGTTTGCTCAAATCACCCAATTTGTCAATTACCCGTCCATTCTCACTGCTTTCCAGAAGCAGCACGGCAGCAGAGGTCCATCCATGCTCTTACTCTAGACATAGATAGATGTGAGGGTCTGGTAGCAGATGGTACAAAGTATTCAGTCTCTTTTCTCAACTGAGTTCGGGTAAAGTCAATATTAAAAGGTTGCAGCTTTGATGGCAAAAATAGGGTAAAAACGTAGCTGCATGAACTGTAAATTTTTTTTTTATAACTTTAAATAATGGAATGTCAGTATTCATTGTGGTTTGTGAACTGCAAAACTATTCAAACAACAATTTTAGTGTTATGGTTACAACTGGCTATGAGCAGAGTCGCTTCATCTTCATCATAAGTGGGACTTTACCAAGCTTTGCATCCTGTTTGAGGGAAAATATTTTTTGTACCTGTGAGATCAGTAATTGAATCTTAGTATGCAGTCACAGCTATGTCCAGTCCTGTCAATGATGCATATATAAACATATTTTTTATTTTCATCATTGGTCCTGTTGAAAGCAACCATTATTATGCTAACTTCATGGTCGCCCCCCTGTATGTTTTAAAAGACGAAAGACTAGTAGAGAGTATTTTAATCCCAATGTTCAGGTGGTGAAGAAAGAAGATCGCAAATATCTCTATTGAGATGAAAGAAAACTGACCATTGCTTGAGAAATTGCCTGTCATTTATTTAGAATATTTAGAATATTTTGGTTTCAATTCGGATAGATATCACATTTAGAGTTGTGTGCACATGAACTGACAGAAGATTACCTAAAATGTTGGCTGGCTCAACAATGATAATTATGAGCATGATTGTTAACTAACCACATTACGGAGGTGAATCTGTACAGCTTTTGAGACTGGGTAAAAAACGATAAGCTTTGCTTGTAAGAAATAAATTCTATCACTAGATTGCATTGTACGTTTAGGCAGCTATTTTCAATGTCCCGCAAGGGCCCGCTGCTGACCTAAGAGTCGATTTTGCTGTGATTCCATTCTTACATCATGACTTGACATCCCACGCCCTACAGCTCATTATGATTGAGGTGCCATTTTCCAGCCAGCCAAACCAACCCAGAGCAAGCATATTTTTGTCTATGGAAGTCATTTTCATTTTATTTTGCATAAATCAAAGAGTAAATGATTTCAAAATATGATATACAAAAATAAAACACTCACAACCACATAACAATTTTCTTTTTCTGATAAGAGAACAGGTAAAAATGATAAGGTTTCAGCTTTTTTTACAAGGAAAACAAATCCATGTAGCACACCGAATTTTCAGCACAGACAGATATACTGATACTTGAGCTTTACTAGCAGTTTGGTGAATGTATGAAAAGTGTTTTTGGTGCAGATTATTAACAAGTGACTAGATTCTAACAATTTACTGTTAACTGTCTATCAACACAAGAAAATAGAGATTGCATTACAGAAACTGATAGGATTTGATGATGCTACGCTAGCACACACCTCCCATAGTAAAGCTCCATCACAACCCCCACTAAAGCAATCTGAGCACTAGGCGAAAAAAGGTCTACAGTTTTTAGTAGAAGGCGAAGCACAAAGGACGGTTCAAAGTGAATATTTTCCACAGACCTTCACCTGTGAATTATTAATCATGACTAACTTTGGATAGTATCATAAGAATCCTCAATACAATTAACCTCAACAAGGACCTTCCAGTTCTTTTTGCAATTCCCAAAAAAGCGAAAAACTTTTAATAATATGAAAAATGTTGAACATGTTCCCTTAAGACCTCAGTAGGCTAGGATCAGACAAGTAGAAAAACCCACCCTTTATAATAAGTATGACGTACAAGTATCAATAAAATCCCACAGCAGCAGCCTATGTTAAAAGGACGGATAATTAATTGATGAATCTCAAATAGCTACAAAAAATATAAATCAATATTGTCAACATTGTGACAAATATAAAAATAATGTATAAATTCAGGTACATGTTGAAGAGGCAAAAGTAATCTCAAAGCACAAAATAATTTGCAGGAGTAAGTACCCAACTATATATCTGAGAGCCACAGAAAGTTCAGGGCAGTTTATTGAGCATCGCCTGATTTCTGATGAAAGAAATCTCCTAAGATTATCTTCATCACCTCATGTTGTGCTGGCATTTGTGTTGTGATTTGCAAAGACGTAGCTTCTATTTTCCCTCCATTCTTGAAGGTTAGCTCTACCTTGTGTTATAAGGTCCTCTCGCAGCGTCTCTTGGTATTTGGGAAGGTTTTCAGGAAGATCCTTTGATCCGCCGACAGAAATTATCCACTGATGACAGAGAACATCTATGGCGGTGTATCGAGTCTTCTTATCGACGATAAGAAGTCGTCTTATCAAGTCTTTAGCATCTACGATTACACATTGATTGTCATGAACTTTCATTAAAACAAAATCATTAAAATTGAATACAAGGTCACTAGCACGAAAATGTATATAGCTTCATTTCACACACTACACTTTAATCTAAACGACAGCACAGCTGCACGTTATGCTGTCACACATCGTATATTGATCTCTCCTGCAAACAAAAATCACGTTGGTCGATGTTTGGTAATCTAACATTGTTGGTCATGCTTTTCAAAGCTGACCTATTGCGGAAGGAAATTTAATCTTTGTTAAATGTTGCAACAAAATTAAATTGAAATTCCATTGGAAAATGGCTGCAGTGTTAATACAAGGCAAGTCAATGCATAAGCAAAGCTTCTCTTCACAAAAAAGAAAAAAATAGCAGCTCTCTTAAATATTATTTGCCACATTATTTTTATCATCAGAGGAAGAGGAATGGATTTTTTGTTTCAGCAAGGAGATTGTGCGATGCCTGCAACTAAGTATACTTTGTATCTGATATACGTATGTAGGATTTTTACCTGCGGAGTTAGTATCCCAGTACGGACTGAGAAACTCATAGTGACCTGCTTTGATGAACTCAAACAGTTCTGTCTGGTTCCTGTCAGGACTTCTGAATGGTGGGAATCCACAGAGCAATATGTAGGTAATCACTCCAACAGCCCACATATCCACCTCCAAGCCATAACCTACAAATACAGCACAGGCGTACCTCATTAAAAATTATATAATCAAAAAAGGCAGCATTAAATTCAATTAATTTTCTGACACAATTGCAGCACTTGTGCAAGGGTTAACTATCCATCTAAGTATTCGGTACTGGAGTTTAAGATTTTAATTCAAGTTCGATACATTAA
>ERZ1740068.861-NODE-861-length-11696-cov-5.376944_pt1 | contig 11696 bp, 14 predicted proteins | sample MGYA00581735_ERZ1740068 | MGnify/ENA primary metagenome ERZ1740068 (study PRJEB43018, sample SAMN04849740) | marine metagenome | isolation source: floating plastic debris | place: Pacific Ocean | collected 2008-08-30 | study: EMG produced TPA metagenomics assembly... | reverse complement strand
GCACAATCCAATTGAAAATTTAAGGAAAACAGTGTCCTAGAGACAAGTTGGGAATTGCTAGGACCAGATTGCAATGCGCTCCTTGGGCACCACTCCCATCAGGTAATTTCCTGTTTCCCTTTATTTTTCATTGATGAAAGCTGGAGGCGTGGATCATGCTTGAGACCAAATCCGCCCCTTATACAATTGTAAAACAGGGTATCTTCTTTTTTTGCGAAGGCTCCCCAGTGACCTTTCCCATCACTACAACGCAAGCCGGATCATGTATTCGCTTCGCACGAGGCGCCTTTAGAAGCGCTACGCCTAATGCGTGAGACCGACGCACCAAGCGCATGCGGTCCGCAGAGCGGACATGCGCAGCGTGCAAGGCGAACCAGATGATGGAATGTTGCGCGAAAATTTGCCCTTGCTTACCAACGCGATCTCATACGATTGTGTGCCCGCGGGTTCCGCGCTTTGTATTGTGGGGTCATTCGAAGATTGCTTGGATATCGTTTGGCGCGATGCGGGCGATCCGCAGTAACAAGTCTGAGGCGCTTTCGTTTACGACGCATGCTGAAGACCAAGACCTGAGGCTCGTCTCGTGATGCGCATCTTTGTGACTTCGCTCTTCATTGCGGTTGCGGCGTCAGCAATATACCTCAATGTAGATCTGTCCAGCGTAGGGGCTTGGGCTGTTGATCAGCAACGCGGGTTTCAAAACCAGATGGCCGGAGCCATACATGCGCTGCGAGCCGGTGATCCGGGTGCCTATTTTGCGTTATTAACGGCGGCAGGGGCTTACGGATTTGTGCACGCATTGGGGCCGGGGCATGGCAAGTACCTGATTGGTGGTGTCGGTCTTGGCACGTCTGTTCGGGTGTCAAAGCTCTTGATCATCGCGTTCTTCTCAAGCGTTTTGCAGGCGCTTTGGGCCATCTTTCTGGTCTATGGTGGTTTGTCTCTTTTCGCGCTGTCTGTCAGTCGAATGACAGCCATTGCCGAAGATGTTTTCACGCCTGTGAGCTATCTTGCGATAGCGTTCGTGGGGGCCATTCTCATTTGGCGCGGAGTGCGCGACCTGCCGCGTCGTGGCCCAGAGACACATGCTCACGACCACGATCACGACCACAGTCACCACACCTGCGGCTGTTGTGCGCATGCACCCACCCCGGAAGAGGTCGCAAAACTGGGGTCGCTGCGCGATGCTCTGGTGCTGATCGGGAGCATCGCGATCCGGCCCTGCACAGGGGCGATGTTCCTTCTCATCATTGCGTGGCAGATGGATATTCTCATGGCAGGCGCCGTCGCAGTGATCGTTATGGGCCTTGGCACAGCAGGGCTGACCTGCCTTGTCGCTGTCTCGAGCGTTGCGGCCCGCAGCGTAACCTTCGCCTCGGCAGGTGGATTTGGGTCGATGGCACTTGCCATGCCTGCGCTTCAGATCCTTATGGGTGGGGTCATCATGTGGATCAGTCTGATCCTGCTGCGCATAGCGCTTTGATGAAAAGCTCCTTGAACCGGGCGACTTGACCTGGACCGATTTTCGAGAAAAGCGTTTGGAAACGGTTAGAGCGTGAAGACAGATTTTTCGAAGGCGCGTGGGCAGTATGGTACTTTTTGACTTTGACGGTGTTTTGGCGAACTCGCTGGATGTGTGTCTGGCGGCCTGTGATACCGCCGCGCGCGGGCAGGGACATGTCGGTGCGTTCGGGCCGGACACATTTGCCGATTTGGACCCGCTCACGTTTGAAGCGTTGGCAGACCGACTGGGCCTAAATGCAACGGATTTTGCGGCGGGCGTGAAAACGGCCGTGCAAACCAATCCTGTGCCATCGCAGCCGTTCCCTGGCATACCTGAGATGATTGCCGAGCTTGCCCGGTCGCACAGCCTGGCTGTTGTCAGTGCCAGCCATAGCGATGTTTTGTCTGCGTTTCTGAAGGCCAACGGGTTGAGGCCATGTTTTCAGCACGTCCTCGGGGGCGACAACCCGGCCGACAAGGCGACAAAGATCAAATCCCTGCTCGGAGAGATACCCCGTGACAGCGATCTCTTCGTCGGAGATGCGGTGTCGGATGTTGCGGCTGCCCATGCCGCTGGAATTGCCTGCTGCGTGGTTTCCTGGGGCTGGCAGCCTTTGGCCCGCTTGTTGGCGCAAGGTCCAGAACATGTCGCCTATGACCCCTCCGATATCCTCGCAATCGCCAACGCGCGAGTTTCTCCTGCATCCGGAGCCAGAGCATGAAACTGATCCATCTGACTGATTTGCATATTGCGCCTGAAGGCACGTCCAAGGCGTTGGAGGGCACAGTGCAGCGCACGCGTAGGGCCATCGACGTGATCAACACAATGCATGCCGACGCAGAGCTTTGTGTGGTGACGGGTGATATCGCCTACGACCCAGATGAGATCGCATATGATCTCGCCGAAGAACTTTTGTCACAGCTTGAGATGCCAACGGTCAGTTTAGTTGGAAACCATGATGATCGGGCCATGGCCTGCGCCGCGCTGTCCTCTCTACGCGACGATGGGCATGGCTTTGTTCAGCAAACGAAAGCCCTGTCGCGCGGGACGGCCATTTTGCTGGACACCAAAGACGAGGGCACCCATGCAGGCGCATTTTGCGCAACTCGTCGGGCCTGGTTAGAGCAGCAGCTTGCCGCAAGCGACGGGCCTGTTTGGCTGTTTTTGCACCACGCGCCGTTTGCAACCGGGCTGGCTGCCATGGATACAATCGGCATGAAAGATGAGGATGCGCGTGCCTTGGCCGACTTGCTTCGGGCGCATGGACGCGTCGAACATCTCTTTTTTGGCCATTATCATCGTCCGATGTCGGGTGTCTGGAACGGAATTCCTTTCTCGTCCCACAGATCCATGATGCTTCAATGCGCTTTGGACTTTGATACTGTGGCGCACCTTGCAGTCCTGGCGGAAGAACCCCAAATCGCGATCGTCCTGGCAGATGATGAGCGCACGATTGTGCACTACCACGATTTTGATACAGGCCATGAACCGTCTTCATCAGGCGCGCCGCACGGGTGAAGGCAACGCAAAGTCTTAGATTTGACGTGAGGTGACTTTGGATGTTGGCGATCCAAGGCCGCTTGCACCATGCACTGCCGCGCGGGTTTTGGCTGGCCAATGCCGATCTTGACTGAAATTCAGGCTGGGTCGCACAATGTTGCATATTCTTTGCACTGTTGGGTGCATGTGATTTGCAGCAACATCGAAACGCGGTTTAACAATATGAGCCACCGCTTGTTGTGAAAGGAGCCGCGATCCGCTCGTTCCCAGTGTATTTCTGTGACGATCAAATTGTTTGCCGCTTAGTCCATGCAGCATAGACCGCATCGTTTTTGGGGAATGTTTCGCATGTTTTGATCGCGCTGTGTGACTGCATCATGGCCGAGGCTGCGGCAGCACGTGCCGTTCAACCCTAGGACGCTTGAAAAAGGTTTTGGTTGGCCCTCGGCCAGTCTGATGACAAAGGAAAGATGAAAATGACACTGAAAGATAAAACCGCGATCGTGACAGGCTCCACATCGGGCATCGGGCTGGGGCTTGCCGAAGGGTTTGCCGCGGCTGGCGCCAATGTCGTGATCAATGGGTTTGGCGATCCCGCCGAGATTGAAGCGGAACGCGCGCGACTGGATGGCTTGGGGGCGGGCACGGTTGTCTATGACGGCGCGGACATGTCCGATCCGGACGCCATCGAGGCGTTTGTCAAAGCCGCGGAAGCCAAGTTTAGCGGTGTCGACATCGTCGTCAACAATGCGGGCATTCAGACGGTCGAGCCGGTCGAGAGCTTCCCCAAAGATCGCTGGAACCTGATCGTCGCGATCAACATGAGCAGCGCATTCCACACGGTGCGCGCGGCCTTGCCCGGCATGAAAGAGCGGGGGTGGGGCAGGGTGATCAATATCGCGTCTGCCCATGGCCTCGTGGCGTCGCCCTACAAGACCGCCTATGTGACAGCCAAGCATGGGATCGTGGGCTTCACCAAGACCGTCGCGCTTGAAGCAGCACAGGACGGGGTGACCAGCAACGCGATCTGCCCCGGTTATGTTCTGACCCCCCTTGTGGAAAAGCAGATCCCAGACACGGCGCGCTCTCGCGGGATCACCGAAGAAGAGGTCAAGCGCGACGTCTTGCTGGCTGCGCAGTGGACCAAGAAATTCGTCACGGTTGAACAGCTGGCTGGTGTGGCCCTGTTCCTCTGCTCGGACGCGGCTGAGAACATCACAGGTGTGGCCTTGCCCGTCGACGGTGGGTGGACGGCGGCATGAGCAAAGCGCCAACAAGAGGGCCGGGACGCCGCACCAAAAACCACAAGGGCGTCAACATCGCATTGCAAGGCGGCGGCGCCCATGGGGCCTATACCTGGGGCGTGCTCGATCGCCTTTTTGAGGACGATCGCATTTGGGTTGAGGGGATTTCGGGCACATCAGCGGGTGCGATGAACGCGGTGGTGGCCGCCCATGGCATGCATGAGAACGGTGCAGAGGGCGCACGAGCGCATTTGGCAAAGTTCTGGCGTGCGGTGTCGGATGCCGCAAGGTTTTCCCCTGTTCAAAGGTCGCTTTTTGCCAAAGCGACGGGGGATTGGTCGCTTGAGACGTCACCCGGCTACATGATGATGAATTTCATCAAACAGGTGGCGTCGCCTTATGATTTCAACCCGATGGACGTTGATCCCCTGCGCCAGATTGTTGAAGAAACGGTTGACTTTAAACGCGTGCGAGGCCTGACCGGGATGGGCGTGTTTTTGTCTGCAACCAACGTAGAGACAGGCCGCATTCGCGTTTTCGAAAAGTCTGAGATCACGCTTGATGCGGTGATGGCGTCTGCGTGTCTGCCGAACGTCTACAAAGCGGTTGAGATCGATGGCGTACCGTATTGGGATGGTGGCTACATGGGCAACCCGCCGCTGTTCCCGTTTTTTGGTAAATCCCCGTCCGATGACATCATCATTGTTCAGATCAACCCGGTGGAACGCAAGGGCACGCCGACATCGGCCTCTGAGATCCACAATCGAATGAACGAGATCACGTTCAACTCTTCGCTGCTTCACGCGTTGCGTGCGATTGATTTTGTCCGGCGTTTGTTGGATGCTGGTCAGCTTGATCCGAAGAAGTACAAGTACATGCACATGCACATCATCAGCGCCTGTGAGCGGATGATTGATCTTGATGCCTCTTCAAAAATGAATGCGGAATGGCTTTTCTTGAAACACCTTTTCGAGATTGGACGCGAGACGGCCAGTGAATGGCTGGACGAGAATTTTGACAATCTGGGCGTGCGGTCCTCAACGAATATCCGCGCGATGTTCGAAGGCCATGGCTACCTGCCGGAAGCGGCGATCAATAGCGAAGGCGTCGCGGACACGCCGAAACCGGTGCGCAAGGCAGCGCCCCGTAAGAAAGCCCGGCGCGCGGCCAAGTAAGCTGGGCAAAAAGGAGCGAGCATGCTCTTTTTAGTGAGAGGCGCGCTGCGGGGAGAGCGGCCGCGCGACGTGGTGCGGCGCTCGACCATTGTGGCGGTGATCAGTTTTCTGACGCTGATTGATCTGTTTGGCTCGCAGGCGCTTCTGCCCCAGCTTGTGACTGCGTTTGAGGCCGACCCAGGCGTGATGGGGTTTGCTGTCAATGCCTCCACCTTTGGCATGGCGCTCTCGGGTTTGACGGTCGCTTGGTATGCGGACCGCATTGATCGCAAGCAAGGGATCTGGATCAGTCTGGCGCTTTTATCGGTGCCAACGTTTTTTCTGGGCGTTGTTGACACTGTCGGCATGTTCCTTGTTTTGCGCATTCTGCAGGGCGTCTTTATGGCGGCGGCTTTTACCCTGACCCTGACCTATCTGTCGGAGCAGTGCGATGTCACCGCCGCGGGCGGCGCTATGGCGGCCTATATCACCGGCAATGTGGCCTCTAACCTCTTTGGGCGTGTCTTGGCGGTTTATGCAGCCGACAATGTCGGGCTATCAGGCTCATTTTGGGTGTTTGCGGCGCTCAACCTTTTGGGGGCAGTTCTTGCACTCGCCTTGATTGGCCCGCGCGATACAGAGCCGCCGAAACGCGCGGGTTCCCCCTTTGAGGCCTGGAAAATGCATATGCGCCATGCGGCGTTACGAGCAGCCTTCGCGATGGGCTTTGTCATTTTGTTCGTCTTCGTTGGGGTCTTCACCTATGTGAATTTCTACCTCACGGGGCGGCTCGGCGTGGACGCGTCCAAGCTTGGTCTGGTGTACCTGGTTTTTGTGCCAGCTCTTTTCACGACGCCGCTGGCGGCGAGTGCGGTCAGCCGGCATGGCCCGAGGGTGGTCTTCAAGATCGCGGCCTTGGTGGTGATCTGTGGTCTCTTCCTGACCTTCATCCCGGTGTTGTGGCCCGTGCTTGCTGGTTTGGCCATCATCGGGGCGGGTACGTTTTTCATGCAAGCGGCCGCCACCGGGTTTGTGGGGCGTACGGCCACAACCGATCGCGCAGCGGCCAATGGGCTTTACTTGACGTTCTACTATACCGGTGGGTTGGTGGGCGCATTCCTGCTGGGTCAGATCCATCAACTCTTGGGTTGGCATGGTGTCGCAGTGGTTGTTTTATCGGCAATTTTTGCCATGATGCCGCTGGTAAGACACCTTAAGGATCCCGGGCCTGAAGTGCTGCCACGACGCATGGCACAGCAGATGCAGGCGGAGACGCAACCGGACACTTAAAGGCATCAAGGGAGGAGCGCGTTGACAGCGCAGGGCATTCTAACGCTCGTGGAAATGTGGTGCTGGACTGGCGTCGCTGTCGGCGTCCTTTTTTTGCTATTTGGCATCCACCGCGTGGACGAAGACGCCAGCGGCGCGGTGGCGTTTCGTCCGCTTCTGATCGTGGGCATCGTGCTCATTTGGCCGCTTGTTCTGTGGCGTTGGTACGTGCTGGCCCGCGGCATCGACAATTGGCAGCGCCGCCATGTCCCGCCGCGCCAGACACATCTCTATGCGGCGGCCTTCCTGGCCATAGCGGTGATCGTTTCCATTTCACTGTCGATGGCGCTGAAACAGACATGGCCCGACCATATCGCGCCTGAAAAGCTCAGTAAGGCGGCGCCCAACGAATGAGTGTCAAATACATCCCCGTTCAGTGGAACAAGAACAAATATTTCTACGATGCGGTTTTGATCATCTGCGTCGTTCTGTTCCTGAGCATCTACCTTTATCTCGCGCCCGATGCGCTTGGGCATGCGCGCCCGATCAACCCGGCCGTTCACAATGCACGTGCATTCGGGGCCTGCGCGTTCACGATGATGACCTTCATTTTGATCATCGGCCCTCTGGCACGGTTGGACACGCGCTTTCTGCCGCTGCTCTACAATCGCCGCCACTTCGGGGTGTTGACCGCTTTGGTCGCGCTGACCCACGCGCTGACGATCCTGAACTGGTACTTTATCGGCGGGCCTGTGGATAAGTATGAGGCGGTGCTCAACTCCAATCTGGCCTATGATCGGGTCATCGGGTTTCCGTTTGAGTCCTTTGGAATTTTCGCACTTCTCTGCTTGGGAATTCTGGCCGCAACAAGTCATGATTTCTGGCTCAAGTTCCTCACGCCGCCGATCTGGAAGGCGCTGCATTACCTGATCTATCCGGCATATGCCGCCGTTGTGGCCCATGTCTTGCTCGGGTCCGGTCAGGATGGCCATATGCCGGTCTTCAATGCGCTTGTCACCGGCGGTGCGATAACGGTCGTCTCCTTGCACGTGATCGCAGCCCTTTGGGAGCGCAGCAATGGCGATCCGGTTGCCGCGAAATTGGAGCGGTGGGAGAGTGTCTGTAATTGGTCCGAGATCGCAGAAGGGCGCGCCAAGATCGCGATGTTGTCTTCCGGCGAGCGGGTGGCGGTCTTTCGTCACGAAGGGGCGCTGTCGGCGATCTCAAATGCTTGTGCGCATCAAAACGGACCGCTGGGAGAGGGGCGTATCATCGCCTGTCTGGTGACCTGTCCGTGGCACGGCTTTCAGTACGATGTACGCACGGGGCGGTCGCCCGCACCCTTCACAGAGACCATCCCCACCTATGATTTGCGCATAGAGGGCGATCAGGTCTTCGTGCGCACGGAGCCGCATCCGCCGGGCACACCCGTAGAGCCTGTTCCCGTTCCAGAAGGAGCAGCCTAGCCATGGCGCGCAAAGCCCCCCCGTTTTTCGTAGGCTACATGCCGATGCCGTCGCGGCTGAAGGGGTTTCTCTCGCTTGCCAGTCTCCTGCTCATTTTGGCCTTTGCAGGCGCTGCATGGCTCATCTCCACCAGCCAGAGTGATCCGGGGCCCGGCGCATTTCGCTTTGACTATGGCCCGCAGACCCTCACAGGCGTGTTGGAGCTGACCCCAGAGCCGATGCTGCACGTGACCGAAGGAACGGAGCGGGTTCCAACGGGGCAGACGATCATGCTGTCATCGGGCGCCAAACGGGGCCTTGGCGGGCGCGGTGTGCCGCTTGATGGGCAAGTGGTGAGCGCACGGGGGATCGTGCTGGAGCGTGGAACGCTCAACATGCTGCAAGTTCAGGGGCGCGGGGATGCCCTCGTGGCGGTCGAAGACGCAGGACCGCCGCAGATCGCCTATGAGGATCTGGGGAGATGGCGGCTGACGGGCGAGATCTGTGACGGCAAATGCCTGGCTGGTGCCATGCGCCCGGGGCGCGGGATCGCGCACAAGGCGTGCGCCAATCTGTGCATTGTCGGAGGCGTGCCGCCTGTTTTCGTGTCCACGCAACCGGTGGCCGGCTCGGAGTTTCTGATGCTGGGCGGGATGGGCATGTCAGAACGCCCGCAAGTCATGCTCGACATGGTTGGAGAATACGTCACGCTGGAAGGTCAGGTGGAGAAACGCGGGGATCTGCTGATCTTCACGCCGGATTATGAAACGGTTGTGCGGCCATGAGTGATGACGTCCCGCAGCACCGTTTGATCCTGTGTTTTATCGTAACGCTACTTTGCGTGCCGGTGATCCTCTATCTGTCGCCCTTTTGGCCGTTTCAGTTGTGGACCAATCAACACTGGTTGGCAGATATGGGCTTACACCCGCGCGGCGATATGATCGCGCGGTGGTCTCGGCAGTTTGGGATCGGGCCGTTTGCGATCCTGATTTGGGCTGCGGTGTCACTCGTGCTTTTGGAACTGACGCAAAAGATTCGTCGCTAGGGCCGCGCATTCTTTGAAAGAATGCGGGCCGAAATCTTTCAAAGATTTCGCCGCCCTAAAGATCATGATGCGCTTGAGCAGGCGCCCTGCGCTCGCCGTCTTGGTGAAAGAAGCATCGCACCCACGCCCTGTTCCATTCGCCCTTGGATTTTCTCTCGCCTGATCCATAGTTCGGCTCGACGGTGGTCCTTTCAATGCCTAGTATTGGGCCTGCGCCATTAGCGCCCAGGTACGACGGATCCTCCCCAATGTCATCGTCTTCAGCCAAGTTGAGTGTTTTGCCGCATGTCGGTTGAACGCTGGGCCGTATTTGCAGGCCTCTATGCGGGCATTGCGTTTGGCGTCTTTTGGATCCCGCTGCGCGCGTTAGAGGACAGTGGGTTTGTGGGACCATGGTCCATGGTTCTCTTTGCCGGTCTGCCGGTCCTTTTTTGCATACCCTTTGTTTGGAAGTATCGCGCCGTCTATGCTGAAAACAGCCTGTGGGCCCTGTCAGGTGGTATCGTCGGGGGCATTGCGTTTGCGCTTTACGCAACCGCGTTTCTGTACACCGATGTCGTACGCGTCGTTGTCCTCTTTTACGCGATGCCCGCCTGGGGGTTCCTCTTGGCGTGGATTTTCCTCAAAGACCCTATAACACCGGCGCGGATGGGCACGCTTGGCCTGTGTTTTGCGGGGCTCTACGTCGTTTTTGGCCAGCATACCGGCCTGCCCATTCCGCAAAATCTCGGCGATTGGTGCGCGCTTATCAGCGGTTTTGTCTGGGCCGCGGCGGCGCGTTTGATCCTGATGCAACAAAAGATCGGTTATGTCGTGCACGGCATCAATTTTTTTGCAAGTTCCGCGATCGCCTGCCTGATTGTCTCTTTGCTCGTCACAGCACAGGGCATGCTGACAGCCCCGACGATGGATCAGCTGTGGGACGCGTTGAGCTGGGTTCTGCCGATTACATTCGTGCTGACGATCCCTGCTTGTCTTGCCGCGGTCTTCGCGCCGGGCCACCTCAACCCGGGGGTGGCCGGGCTTTTGTTCACCACAGAGGTGGTTGTCGGCGCAATCACAGCGGCCATCTGGGCGGATGAAGTCTTGGGCGCGCGTGAAATCATCGGGTTGATCCTGATCATCTCGGCGGGATTGGTGGAGCCTGCAATGATGTTTTTAAAGCGAGAAACGAAGGCATGACATCCAAGGCGTATTTGAGCCCAGAGGCTACGGCGTTGCTCAAGAGCTTAGAGGCAGAGACCAGCGAGCCTCCCACCCCCAGCACGGTTGCCGCGCATAGGCAGGCATCGAAAGCAGCCTTTCTGCCGCGCGCCGCACGCGCGCGGACACGTCACGATGTCACCGTTCAAACGGTGGAGATTGCTGGCCAGACGTGCCTCGATATCGCTCCAAGAGGTAAAGTGAACGGCACCGTGCTCTACTGCTTTGGCGGTGGGTACGTTGCAGGCAGCGCTGAGGAGGATCTGATTGTCAGCGCCGCGCTGAGTGCCCAAGCCGGGGCGCGGGTCGTGTCGATTGAGTATCCGCTGGCGCCAGAGCATCCTTGGCCTGCCGCGCATGAGGCCGCGTGGACGGGCGAGGCGGCGCAGCAAAAGGGCGAGCCCGAGGTGGCGATAGCGGGCGAGTCTGCGGGTGGAAATCTCGCGCTGACCTTGATGTTGCGCGCGTCGCACGCGCCCTCTGCGGTGCTTTTACTGTCGCCCTGGTGTGATCTGACCCATGGCGGGGAGGCCATGCAGCTCAATGACGGGCGTGATCCCACGCTCAGCTACGCGCATTGCCTTTCGGCATCGGACATGTATGCCACCCAAGCTGACACATCGCGGCCGGAGATCTCTCCGATCAACGGAGAGTTTTCCCGCGAAGGTCCTTCCGTGATGATCACCACCGGCACGCGTGATCTGCTGTTCAGTCAATGTGCCGAACTGGCCCGGCGTATGCGCATGGCCGGGCAGGACGTCCGCTTGGATGTTTACGACGGGCTTTGGCACGTATTTGAATTTTATGATGAACTGCCCGAGGCGCGGTTGTCCCTTCAGGAATGCGGTGCCTTTTTGAAACGCCATCTGCGCTGAGACGGATTTACCAAAGTGCGCCCGCGTTCACCTGAATATCTTCCATCGTGAGGGCCGGGGCCTGATCGGAACAAACAAAGGCCACCAGCGCTGCCACCTCATCGGGTTGAACCAATCGGGTCTGCGGGTTTGACCTTGCAATCTGGGCAATTTCTTCTTCCTGCGTGTGGCCTGATGCAGTGGCCATCTGGGCCGCGCTTGATCGCAGCATATCCGTTTCCACCCACGTCGGGCTGATCATAACGCAGCTGACCCCATGCGGCGCGCCTTCAAGCGCAACGGCGCGGGTCAGACCCAAGAGCCCAGCTTTGGAGGCGCAGTAGGCGGGATAGTCGGGTTTCGCGGTCCGCACAGCGGTGGAGCCGATGTTCACAATCCGCCCCCATCCCCGCGCGATCATTGCAGGCAGGGCTGCGCGGGTGGTCAGGAATGGGCCCGTGAGATTTGTATCCATCAC